>Ga0265294_10010998_pt1 | contig 10221 bp, 15 predicted proteins | sample MunlanPumphouse3_FD_192504 | JGI IMG/M metagenome (GOLD analysis project Ga0265294, IMG submission 192504) | Groundwater microbial communities from a municipal landfill in Southern Ontario, Canada - Pumphouse #3 | ecosystem: Environmental > Aquatic > Deep subsurface > Groundwater | place...
CGACGGCGATCGGTACCTTCAGCTTCGACAGTTGCGCCGCGAACCCTTCGGCAAACCCTTTCGTGGCCTTCTCCGCGCCTTCAATCCCGGTATCGAACCCTTTTTTATCCATACCGAGCGTGGCGACGAGGTTACCGACGTTCAGCGCCACCGGCCGTCACCTCTGTGATTTAAAAAAGAGAGTCGGGTCATTCCACCGTCGTCTCCGGCAAGTAGACCGCCGCGTATTCTGCGCGTGTTCCGCATTTACACGCCACGTTGACCCGGAACGCCTGTGTTTCCCGGAAATATGGTGCAAGACCCATCGATCGGTCGTGGCGTGATCGTGTGGTGAGGTCGCCAGCGAGCCGATCGATGAGGTTTTGCACCGCGTCGGGCTGCTCGCCACACTTGGGGCAGACGAGATCGGCCGCGCCGCGAACTTCCACAAGTCCCTTCTTCGGATCGCTTCTCCAGGCGCGGATGAGTCCCTGCTTGAGGTTGTCGGCGAACTTCTTGCGCCGGGCTTCGAGGTTGGCTGCCTCACGCACCGCGCCGGCCTCTGCCTTCTTCCGTTCGGCCTCCTGCCGGGCGGCCTCTGCTGCTTCGGCCTCTTCGCGCCTCGCTGCTTCCAGGTCGATCCCCAACTTCCGGGCGAGGAGAGAGATAGTTTCCCTTTCCTCACCATGTCGGCATTTCTCCTCGGTCAGGTTAACGCCGGTCCGTTTTGCGATCAGGGCGATCGCCTCGTCGGTATTGATTCGGTCGGACATTCACACCACCCGGATCCCGTATTTCTTCTCAAATTCGGCGGCTAAACGCTCAAACTCGCGCTTATCGTCGGCTTCGGCCCCCCGGGCCTTGAGTCGGGCGATCTCCGCCCGGAGTGCGGCCTTCTCGGCCTCGTTCGCCGCGTCGGTGAGGTTCGTGCGCTGTACGTTGTTGCGCTTTTTACACGCAGGGTGGCCCGGGATATCGCACGGGTCGCCGTAATGCTGGGTTGTTCTTGTCATTGACTATGCCTCATGAGGTTGCAGGGATTACCGGCTCCCTGCAGGGCCGTGCTTCGGAGGCACCGGGCGCGTCGTGGCTCTCGATCGCGTCCGGGGTCCTCCTCGCGCTCGCGTCTGTGTCTGCTCGCCTCACCCGGTGTTCAGTCGAGATCATCGGCGGTCGGCTCATAGGCCCATATCCTGCACGTGCAAGACGATCAGGTGCTCGCCGGGCTGCTCCACCGGCGGTTCTTCGCCGTCACGGAGATACACGATCCGAATCCCGCCGTCGTCCTTGCGCTGCTCCAGGCGCTCCACGCGCCGGGCCAAATTACTGATACTCATATCCTCTCCTCCACGCGCCGGCGAATGTCGTCAACGATCACGTGCTCGACGCCTGCAGGGACCGGCTCGCCCTCGTTGATGATGACAATGCTCGGTCCTTTGTTCTGCTGCTGCTCTATCTGCTCCAGGCGTTCGACACGCCGTTCAAATGTTCCTCTGCTCATGTTCTCCTCTCCTCTTCCAGTGCTCGCACTCGCTGTTCTAACGCTGCCATACGGGGAGTGGGGCGAGGTTCACGCAGGATGTCCCGGTACACCTTCGTCGTGTCTAGGAGTGTCCGGGCAACCGACCGCCTCGCCTGACCTTCTTCAGAATCCTTGGGAGTATCGGTCAGGATGCGCCGCGCTTCGGCCTCGTATCGCCGGACGTCCACGAGGGTTAAGGTATCCACGGTCACCACCTCGCCCGGCTACGGTGCGTCGCCGTCTGTGCACGCTCTTCGAGTTCGGCAATCCTGCGTTCGAGGTCCTCCTCGTTGGAATCTTTGATCATGCCGTTGACCACGCCGGCGAGGGCCGTGAAGGACCGCACGATACTCGTCAACTCTCGGTCGGACTCTTTCGACCGGAACCGTTCGGCCGTCGCACGGCAGTAGAGTTTTTCCAGGATCTCGGACCCCATAGAGGTGAGTTCAGTGCGCGTGAGGGGAGTCTTCAGTTCCCGCCGGGCTGCGAAGGTGCCCTCCGTGGTTCGGGGCTTTGTCATACCTATCCTACCTCCTCCGTGGTGGGGCGAGGGCCGCTGCCGTGGCGCCGTCCACGCCGACCATTGAGTAGTTGCCGCACTTCGGGCACCCGACCGGCTGCGTTGTTCGCTCGTCATCCCATTTCAGCCCGCATTTTCCACAGACGTAGTGGGCGCGGGGTTCGTCGTTTGCTTCGCTGCTCATGGTATCGCTTCCAGGAACTTGGGGATCTCGATGCACCCGGTCGCGGCGAGGACCTCCATAGGTGTTCGGGCCTCGCACGGGCAGCTGTCGCCGCCGTAGTAGACAGTGTAGTCGAACGGCGGATCGTAGGATTTCAACCAATAGGTCGTGGCGATCCATACCTTCGTCGCCGGGTCCCGTCGCCACACGGTCGCGGCGATCCGGCCCTGGTCGCCTTTGATGCGCTTCTTCGGGTTGAACTTCCCGGGCGTGGATGCCCATATCTCATGTTTTCGGAGATAGGGAAGGCGAACGAGGGCCTCGATCGGGGCATACAACTGCCGATACTGCGGGTGCGGTGCCAGCGGCGCTGTGGCGAGATAGGCGTCCATGTGGACCTCTGCCAACTCGTCGTCGCCCCGGATCGTGTGTATGACGGCCGCACCCAGGTGGGCTGTGCGGAGTTCAACGGTGTTCGTCCGGGCGACGCTGATCGCCTCCTGATAGAATTTGAGTGCGTCGTCGTGTCTGCCGATGCGGACCGCCGTCCACGCTAAGTGAAGGGCGTTCCTGCCGGGGTCGTGTTCAAATTTCATGGTGATACCCTCTGTTTTTGAGACGGCGCTCTGACCGGGCCGCCTCTCCCGGTATTTTCTCTGTGGCTCTGGCTATATTCTGTTCGTTCTCTACCGAACAAGTGCCTTTACCGTCGCCGTTCTGACTCTGACCTGTCACGGTGCACGCCCGGTATTCGCCACGTCCGCGGACGTGGTTAAAATCGGTGGAAGGGGTCATGATCCGACCTCCCGCACTCGTCGCTTCTCTGCCTGGTAGTGACCTTCACAGAGGGCGTAACCTGCACCTGCACCATACTCACCGTGTCGCTGGCAACCTGGGACTATGCAGAGGATCGACGAGTCGAACCTCCTCTTCTCATACCTCTCGATAGGATGTTTGAGGCAACCGGGAGGAGGAGGATCCAACTCGGTGGATGTAGGTGGATGAGGTGGATCGGATTCTACCTTCTCTAAACCTTTAGAAAAAATAATTTTTTCTTGATCTATATTATAAAAATTATTTTTTTCTAAAATCTTCTGGGGTATGGATTCTGATCCACCTAATCCACCTACACCACCTTCGCCTTCGGTGTCAGTGACGCCCGGTGCAGGCCGAGAACGAATGATTACCCACCGACGGCTGCCACCAACCATGTTCCCGCGCTTCAGGCACCATCCACCGGGGAAGTGACGGCCGTCAATCTTCGCAAACTCTCTCCCTAACTCTCTGGTGAAAACTCTTCGCCTTGTCGCGAAGGCCTCGACCAGGGCGTCGGGGAGGAGGTCCACGAGACTACCGTCGGCTGCAGCATCCTCATTGAGAAGTGCGGCAACTCGTCCGGCGGCAAACGGCTCACCTCTGAACACCTTTGCTAACTCGGAGAGGAACGCCTCCCACTGCACTCTGTCCGAGTCGGCCTCAAGATACAGATCGTTGGCATTGGCCAGGAAGTCGTCAACGCCTGCGTGCTCCAGGATACCGGCGACAAGGTGCCGCCACTCGGGATAAGATCCTATCGGCGGCGCTCGCCGTGGCTCCGGGCGTCCTGCCTGGATCCATGCCCGGGCGAGGGTGTAGACTGCTGCCAGGATTCGACCACGGTTATCTCGCGCCCAACCGAGAAGGTCGGGGTGCTTGAAGGTCTCATCAGGCCTCTGCCAGGGAATGGCCATCTCTGGATCTATCTGTGACCTATACGACCGTCGCGCTATATCGCCGGCAATCTGCACGTTAACTCCGTTTGCCATCCAGGCGGTGGAGACGTTGAGGGTCACGTCTTCGGTGACTCCCAGGATCCGGCCGGTATACCGCGAGGTCGTGAGGACCGCAGATAACTCCGGGCTGGCCACCGGCGTTGTAATATTATCGAGGACCTGGATCGTGGTCCCTGCTCTGAGTGTGGCGAGGATCTCCTTCCTCAACTCCGCGTCAGACGAGGGCATGGTCTTGAGGCTTGGCTCGCGTCCTTCCGCTACAATACTGATCGCCTTCTGGAGAAGACCTGCACCCACTCCCGCCTGTGGTTTCGAGACGATATAGAGAGGAATACTTCCCTCGATACAGGGTCTGAGTATCGGCGTCAGGAGCGCACCATAGGCGTTTGCTCTGTCCGCTGCGGAGACAAAGGCGAAGTCACAGAACAACTCTTCAATCAGAGCCAGCGCGTTTGCCACATCCTCACAGGTCGGGATCTCCGGGACGGCTGGCATCACGAACCCGTTGGCAGGCGCATAATAAAGCTGCGACGTCTCATCATAGCCTGGAGTCTCATGGATCGTGCCGTCGTGGTGGAAGACCGGCGTGGCCGTGATCGTCTTGAGCGCGGGGATACCCCATTCGGTCGACGGCAACGCTAAGATATCTTTTATCACGTCCTTGGGTGGAGCTGCCGGCCGCTCACCACTCTTGAGTGACCTGTGCCAGTAGATCATCCGGTCCAGTTCGCCGGCGAGCCCGGCCTCGGTCAACGTCTTGAACTCTCTAAGTCCCTGCTCGTCGGTCTGGATTCGGACCATGGCCCCATTCCGGGCGAACAGCCAGGGAGGATCGTTCTTCATGTTCAGGATGGCGAGCGCCGCGCTGCTCATCTCATTGAGCCGGGCATCGGTGATACAGATCGGCGGCTCTCCTCCAGCGTCAACGGACCTATCTTCAGCCAGATCCTTCAGGCACCGTTCGCGATACACCCGGGCCTTTGCTATGATCTGTCCGAGTTCCTCCGTCGAGGGCTTGACGTCCACCGGCATCTGCGAAGCGCGACGGGAGACGATCGTTTCAACGACCTTCTCTTCTCCCAGAGCGAAGACCGCGACCGCGAACAACGCCTGCCTCATCTTCAGACGGCGATCCTCGAGGGTCGCCTCGTCCGCCGACGGGATCCCGTACTCGTCTGCGAGGTTCGGTAGCGTCACGGACTTGGCATAGAGGATGCCTCCCGTCTCCTTCACGTCGGCGAGGGTCCGGCTGTCGGCGAGGGCGAAAGCCTCACGCTCTGTGTCGGTGAAGCTCACGCTTGTGCCTCCTGCCGTCGGGCCGCCTGTATCTTACGGCGATACTCGACCCGACGGAGGTATTTCTCCTCCGGCGAAAGAGACGAGAACGGAGGGCTCCGGGTCCCCTTCCCCGGCGAGACGAGCATGTCGGTATCGTAACCTCGTTTGCGGAGAGCGTCGAAGACCTCGGGCCAGTGACCTTCAAGGCATCCCGGCTTTGACTGGCTGCAGTCGATGATACCATCTTCGATGGAGATCCATTCGACGGGGCCGCCTCCGGTGCCACACCGGTGGCAATGCCAGGTGTTCTTGTGCGGGTTGATCGTCACATTCTGGCCTGTCGTGCTGCCGTGCACCGGGTGACTTCCTCGGATCTCGTCGCCGACCTTGACCCCATCGGTGAGGATGCAGAGGTTCGTTATCGAGAGCCCGAGCTGGTCGGTGATACTCTGACTGTTCCGGGGGCGAGGGCACACCGGCATCGGCTCTACTCGCTCCCGCTCTCCCCTGGTCTTCAACACGAGGTCGTTATCCTGGATGACGGGTTCAAGGGCCTCCTCAATCTTCGCCCAGGAGAGGACCGGGAAGGGGTCGCCGAACCCCCGGGTTACCGCATAGAAGATCGGGTGCTCCGACGTGCTGTCAGGATGCTCACCGTAGATGAGTGCGTGCTTCCCCCCGACGAATACCTCAAGAGCTGGATGATCGGGGTCGTCTGCCGGGTAGTACTGCGTGATTGCGTTCTCCGGCCGTCCACCTGCATTGTCGAGGATGGCAAAGAGCTTGCTTCCCTTCTTCCCGGCCCCTACGGGGCATTGTGCGAGGTAGGGTGCGCTTGCGACCGCATCGCAGAGGCTCGCCTCGTCGATATCGAGGACAATCACCTGCCGGCCGCCGTGCCAGTCGGGGTGCAACGGAACGGAGATAGAGCAGTCCTTGACGGTCGCGTGTCGGTGATACTCCTCATTCTTCCACCACGAGCGGACTACGGGTACGCGCTCGGGAGTAGGAATATGGAAAGAGTCGCCCTCCGGCGCGTTCTTGCCGTAGATCCCGTAACTCGATATCCGGGAGATCGGCCTCTTCGTCTTGGGCTGACAGGGGAGAGGCACGATACCTTGACTCTGGAGCCAGTACACGACATCCCAGGGTGTCGGGGTCCCCGTGGTCATGGGCCGGGGCGCCGGCGTGGATCGCGGTGGGGCCGGGGTCTTCGGGCGAGACTCAACCACCCAGCCGGTGGACTTCGCCTCGTCGAGGGCGTTGTCGGTCACGGCGACCACTGCCATATCTTAGGTTCATCAACCCATACGGCGCACCCGGCATCGACGATCGCGGCCTCACACCGTTCCGAGATCACCTGCCGTAGTCGATTGGCCTCTCGCTCAATCGCGGACCTCTCAACCTCGATCGCTTCCTTCACCCGGTTGACCTTTTCGAGCTGTGCGAGGTGCCGCTCCCGGAGGTCCTCATACTCTTCTCGCAGGTCAGCGAGGACAATCTCGGACTCTAACCTATCGGAGATATCGTTCAGCTGGTCGAGTTCCTCTCTGTGGTTCTCCTGATCGATCTCCAGGGCACACCACTTCTGGAGCTCCTGCCGGAGGAACCGGATCAGGTCATCCTCATCGAGCGCGTCGAGCTCGATGCACTGGTCGCCACCCGTCTCCTCTACAAACCTAGATATCCTCGTCGCGGCTCCTCGTGGCTCGAACGAGGGTGGCAGGTTAAGCCCGACCGCCTGATCGCGCGTGAGAGCAACCCTTACCATTTCGTGGTCGGCATGAGGATAAATTTCCTGGAGCCGGCGGAAGAACGAGACTGGCATGTCGTGGCCGGCAACATCCAGATCGGAGATATACAGCACCACGATGGGCTTATCTTCCGCTCGTGCTTGCGTCACGACGTCATAGATCCTCGTGACTGAGCTCTGGCCGGAGAATATCAGCAGGTCGGCGCCGTAGTGTTTGCAGAGTCGAGATAGTGCCTGCTCGCTCGTCGCCTTCTCGATGACAACGACGATCCGGTGAGTCTGACTCTGGAACTTCGGTTCTTCCGACTCCGGGCGAAACCTGATCTCCAGGTCGTCGAACCCTGGCATCTCTTCGCCGCCGTCGAGGGATGGCAGGTATCCGAACTCCGGGACGAGTGGCTTGATACCATACTTCCCTTCCTCGCGAGGAGGCATGTAGATCGGTTCGCCGTTCTTCTCGTCGATGATGGCATCGGATGAGACTAACTCTTTAAGGCGCGCGTTGACGAGGAGCTCCGATAACCTCTGATACCAGTACTTCGTGTTCTGATAGGTCGCAACCGCCTCTTTCACTGACGGGATCTGCCGCTCGTCTTCCGGCAGGGACACAATCCAGTAGTGTAGCCTTCTCACTCCGACCGTCGCCCGGCATTTCTCATCGAGATACCGATGCAGCATCCCGGCAGTCCACATCTCTTGTGGCGTCGCGGCGGCCGTCATGGCGCAACTCCCGCCGGGGCGAGATTGCCGGACGGATCTGTGAACCGGAGCATCCCCCGGGCGAGAAGATCGCAACCACGATCGCGTTTCACCGGACAAGGGGCGGATCGTGCTCCGACATTTCCGCAGATCGTCCCGCAAGTGTAGCACTCCGGCGGTAGATTTATGCGGCCGTCGCACCCATTCTTATATGATAGCATCCTGCATCCCTGGTTTTGTCACTGCAGGTGTGCGTGCCAGCGCCGCCTGCGATCTTCTTGTCGTCGTTCAATACCCACCTACCCTCTTTGAGGAATCGTAGCGCGATCACTTGCTCAAGCGGGTCTAGCTGCTTGATGATTTCGCGGCTGATCATACGTGGCGTGTGAGTCATGGTCCAATTGCCCCTACTTTTTCTTCGAGCGCTTCACGAAACGTCGCGGTGAGGTTCACACCCATCGCCTGTGCAGTTTCCTTGAGGGATTCTTCGACTTGGACCGACACCTGCACGAAGACGGTCCCATCTGCCCTGATATATCGAGGCACACTATTACATTCAATAGCAGGAGAGAGATACCTATTTACGCCAGAACTGCCATGTAATAAGTGTGACAATCTCGGAGACTGACCCTGCCGACCAACACGGTGAACAACGGGCGCCTTCAATAACTCCCCCGCCGGCGGCCGGAGGGCAGGGCGAGTTCTGCTGGCACTGTCGAAAGCCGCTCCCGGTCGGGCCACAGCCCCACCACGTCGTGATGCGAGGAAAGACGTTTTTCACAAACTACTGCAGTGATGCCTGTAGAGAGGCCCGGTTTCGAGAGACTATAAAAGAGAGCGAAGCACAGAGGCGGTCCATGGACCCCACTCTAAAAAATGCCGGTCCTCTTTCGATAGATCAGGCTATTGAGAACTACCGCGTCGCTGTGAAACAGATCAACGGCCGGAAGATCCACGCCTTCTTATGCGAGTCATGCGGAAACATCATCCTCCACGACGACGGGCGAAAACGAAGGTTTTGCTCAAGCAAATGCCGTGATACCTATCACAATGCACGTCGCCCGGGGGAACAGAACAATCCCGCTGCGAGTGCAAAGTGTGAACATTGTGGCGCGACCCTCACGGCCCGGGCCGGTGCGAAGTATTGCAGCGATCGTTGCCGGAAGGCTGCCAGCCGTGCCCGGAGAAAAGAGGAGAAGTAGTTATTTCTCTTTTCCCTGGAGCAATGCCTTGAGTTCTGCAACGTCCCGGGCAAGTTCTTCATATCGCTGTTTGTATTCCGCGTCCGCGTGGATCTCGGCCTTCGCCGCGTTGATTTCGTCCATCGCCTCGGGAGATAACGGCGTGCCGCAGGTGCAGAATCGCGTTCCGGCATCCCATATCTTCCCACACGAGGCACACTGCACCGGCGCGACCGGCGATCGCTTCTGGTACTTTCGCTTCTCGCGAGTGATCCCCGACGCCTCTAACTTCGAGTCGATGATCTCGTCTTCGCCCGGGAGAAGATATCGCTTGATCTGCTCCGAGTGCGCCCGGCCCCACTTCTCCATGCAAATGTGGTGGATCGGTCTCCCTCTCGCGGCCTCGTGTGTTATCGACGCCCGGCGGAATTGATGCAGAGACAGCCGGCCGGTCAGGTCGATGCCGGTATCCTCCTTAATCCGCTTGACAAGTCGCTGCTTGATGCCTGCAGCAGCTCCATAGGTAAGCGGTCTCCCGCGCTGCGAGACGAACAAAGCGTTATCACCTGTCGGGGATCCCGGATATTGCTCCCGCCACGCCTGGAGTGCCGATACCGATTGTGTCAGGTGTACCACTCTCTCGATCCCGGTCTTGGCGTCCGTCCGAAGAGTGACATATCCCTCGTTAAACGTCAGGTCCTTCCACACCATTTCTGCGATATCCACGGTCCGGAGACCGCCATCGTAGAGCAACGCGATGAACGCCTTGTCTCGCGGGGTCCGGCAGTGGTCGAGGATAAGCCTTACCTCGTCCTCAGTCAGCACGTCGTCGGGTGTGAAATTTGTTTCGTTTCGCTTAGGGACTTTGATCTGCGCAACATCCTTATACGGCAGAGAGGATCGCCCGGCCTCTACGAGCCAGAACAGGAACGCGCGAAGCGTCATGACATTCAGGTTAAGCGTGTTCGCGGAGTACTTGTTCCCGTCCGGCTTCCGTCGCGTCTTGAGTTTGGCGATCGCTCCGTAAATGTCTGCCGTCGAGCACTCGCAATATGGCCGCGCCGCGAGCCGGCGCGTCTGGCAGAGAATGTTCGCGATGCCGACCGCCCGGAGGTCCCCGATATCGCGCTGGATGCGCATCGCGGCGATATACTCCCGGACCGTCTCGATATCTATTGCATCGTCAGGATTTGCGGCCAACTGACGATCAAGATATTCGTCGGCGTCCTCGGAGCGATATCGCCACCCTTTGTGGGTGTAATCCATGTTCAACCATTGACGGGAGAGAATATAAGAATTTTGGTAGTGTAAACGAAATGCCTGCATTACCTGACCAAATGGATGCACGCGCTCA
>Ga0265294_10011000_pt1 | contig 10220 bp, 9 predicted proteins | sample MunlanPumphouse3_FD_192504 | JGI IMG/M metagenome (GOLD analysis project Ga0265294, IMG submission 192504) | Groundwater microbial communities from a municipal landfill in Southern Ontario, Canada - Pumphouse #3 | ecosystem: Environmental > Aquatic > Deep subsurface > Groundwater | place...
AGTAACCTTATATTTAACAATAGCTATATGATAAGTTATATATCCTTTGTCGCTAAATCGCATAACATATTCTTTTTCCACAACAATATCTGTCGAAGTTTGTGTTTCATTAGGTGATGATTCTATTACCTTCTGACTTTCCAAAATATTAGTATTATTATCTGAAGAATTATAAAAATTCAATAATACATTAGAATAATCACTAATAAATGACTTTATCTCTTGCATTGTAGATATTGAACCATTTTTTTCTTTTTCTATAAATTCATAAGAATATATTTTCTCACTGGTTTTAACTTTTATTAAAGCGTCATATGACAAATCAATTTGACAATCAGTCCTATAATGAATATAAATTTTTGCTTCACCACTATCCACAATATCTCTAAATTCTTTTTCTGTTAAATCATCATTACCATAGATTTCAAAAAAATTTGCTTTAACTTCTACTACAGATGTCTTAATGTTTTCCAAAATCATGTCAATATCGCTTCCAGTATTAAAATCTGTATCATTCATTGTATTTTGACTTATACTTAGTATACTAGCTCCAAATATTAAAACGATAAGCAATAGACCCGACAATAATAATTTTTTCAAATAACATTTCATTAATGTTTCCCCCTTATTTCAAAAATTCTTTTACCATATTTACTATTATTATAACGCTTTTTTATTAAAAAGACAATTATTGAAAAAATATTTATTGTTAATGATATATTATATTTTAAAAAAATAACTTTTAAACTAATAAGTACTAAGCATAAAAAAAGTATCAAATTTAATTATTTAATACCTTTTAGCTATTTTTTTACTGAATTTTAAGACTCTTCATATATTTACAATCTTCTTTCATACATAGGGCTCTATCTCTCAATTCAAGTGGCAAAAATAATGAAATATCATCATTATTATATCCTACTTGCATATCCATATCAGAAATAATAATAGGTCTTTTCAATATCGTTGGATGTTTGATAATATATTCTATTAATTCACTTATTTGCATGTCATCAATATTAACATTAGAATCTTGATATGCTTTACTTCTTTTAGAAATAATATCATATACACCAGTTTCTGATGATTCTAGCATTCTCATAATATCTACTCTTCTAAGTGGAGTAGATAAAATATTACGTTCAACGTACTTAATTTGGTTTTCCGCAAAATACTTTTTAACTTTTCTACAACTTAAACAGCTTGGTGCTGTATATAATGCAATCATAATCTACCTCCTACTAATCTAATTATATCACAAAATAGCTTTTTTATCAATAAATCTTTTTGACTTTTATACAAATAAAGTATACAATATTATAGAAAACTGACAATATGACTAGGAGGTATTAAAATGAAATATGTTTTAACTGGTGTAAAACCAACTGGCTCTCCAACCTTAGGTAATTATTTGGGAGCATTTAAGAATATGGGACATTTGCAAAAAGAAATGAGTGACTATCAATTTATTGTCTTCATTGCTAATATGCATGCTATAACTTTTCCTCAAGATCCAAAAATACTTAGGGAACGTACCCGTACTGTTGCTGCCTTATATTTAGCTTGTGGCATGAGTGCTGAAAATTTAATAATGTTTATTCAGTCCGAAGTTCCAGAACATATAGAACTAGGTTATGTAATGCAATCTTTAGCATATATGGGCGAGTTAGAACGAATGACTCAATATAAATCTAAGAAAAAAGCTGGAGAAGAAGGCCTAACTAGCGCCCTATTTACGTATCCTACTTTGATGGCATCTGATATACTATTATATGACCCAGAATACGTTCCAGTAGGTGCAGACCAAACTCAACATTTAGAACTAGCTAGAACACTTGCTGAAAGATTTAATAATAGATTTTCAGAAACTTTTACAGTTCCAAAAGGTTTACCTCCAAAAGTTGGAGCAAGAATTATGGGATTGCAAGACCCAACTCATAAAATGTCAAAATCTGATGACAATCCTAAAGATTGTATTTGTTTACTTGATGATATAGCATCAATTAAAAAGAAAATTAAATCAGCTGTTACAGATAACGACACATCTGTTCACTTTGATAAAGAAAACAAACCGGGAATTTCTAACTTAATGACCATTTATTCATCAATTAGTAGTATGAGCTTTGATGAAATTACTAAAAAATATAAAGGCTTGGGTTACGGAAAATTTAAGGCAGATTTGGCTGATATTGTAGCTGAAGAAGTTCAAACAATTCAAGATAAATATAATAAGTGGATTAATTCTAAAGAATTAGATGATTTACTTGATAAAGGAGCTGCTGAAGCTCATTTAATTGCCAGACGAAAACTTGCAAAAGTTTATCGTAAAATGGGAATTGAAAGAAAAAGAAAATAATAAAAAAAGCAAATGTTTTAAAAACATTTGCTTTTTTCTATTCTATTTGTAAGCAATTAAGAAATATTTCTTTTTTCCTCTTCTAATTACTGTATATTTTTTACCGAACGCATCTTCTTTATTTATAATATAGTCAATGTCTTGAATTTGTTTACCATTAACTAGTACTGCTCCATTAGATACAAATGTTCTGGCTTCTCGCTTAGAAGTAGCAGCTTTTACTTGTACTAATGCATCAACAATATTACATTTTTCTTCTAATGCATTTTTATTTAATCCTTTGAAACACATTTCAATGTCTTCTTGCGTTAAATCAGAAATTTGACCACTAAATAGGGCTTCACTAATTTGAACAGCTTTTTCATATTCCCCTGCTCCGTGTAAGAATGTAATTACTTCACGTGCTAGGGCTTTATGAGGAAGTCTTAAATGAGGTTCAGTTTTTAAACTTAATTCTAACTTCTCAATTTCTTCTTTTGAAAGAAAAGTTAATTTCTTTAAATAATCAATTACTTTTTCATCTTCAACGTTTACAAAAAATTGATACATCTCATAACTTGAAGTCTTATTCTTATCTAGCCATACAGCGCCGCCTTCGGTTTTACCGAATTTGGTACCATCTGCTTTAGTAATAAGTGGCATTGTAAATGCATATGCTTCTTTTCCAAGTTTTTTTCGAATTAACTCGATTCCGGCAGTCATATTTCCCCATTGATCCTGACCAGCTACTTGAAGTGTACATCCTTTTTCAGAAAACAAATAGCAAAAATCAAGAGCTTGCATAATCATATATGAAAATTCTGTAAAAGTGATACCACTTTCTATTCTTCTTCTGATTATATCTTTGTTTAACATATAAGCAACATTGAAAAATTTTCCATAATCTCTTAAGAAATCAACAAAATTAATATTTTTATACCAGTCATAATTATTAACTACATCCCCTCCACTAAAAAACTTATCAATTTGAGCTTTTAAACAATCAAAATTATGATCAACTTGCTCATGTGTTATCATTGGTCTTTCACTGTTTGGTTTAGGGTCACCAATTAATCCTGTTCCTCCACCTATTAAAAATATCGGGTGATGGCCAGCATTTTGTAATCTTTTAGCTAATAAGAATGAAGAGAAATGACCTATATGTAGGCTGTCCCCAGTAGGGTCAGTTCCAATATAAAAAGTCATTTGTCCATTATTTAGTTTGTCTTCCAAATCAGGAGAACTAATATCATTAATTAGACCTCTCCATTTTAAATCATCGTATAATTTCATTGATATCTCCTAACATACTAACTACTTTGTTGAACCACGCCATTGGATATTATAAGAAACTTCTAGTCTTTCAGGCTTAGTATCTTCAGTATCTGACATTAATTCCGTTAACTTACTCATTGCAAGACTTCCTACTTCATATACAGGATTGTCAACACAGGTTAACTGTGGATTAGACAATAAGGCATATCTTGTATTTTGGAATCCAATTACTTGCAATTGCTCTGGAACTTTAATTCCCATGTTAGTCGCAGTATTCATAAAGCTTATAGCCATAGAATCTCTAACAACTAAAGCAACATCAGGAATTTTTTTACTTAAATATTCTTTGTATTGTTGTTCATTTGTTGTTAATACACCTGTTGATTTAAAAACTTCAGGAGTTAATCCAGCTTCTTTCATAGCTTTTTCATATCCTTGAACTTTTAAATCATTAATAGCATAATCTTTGGTTGTAGTTACAAATAAGATATCTTTATTTCCTTTTTCAATCATTTGTTTGGTAACTTCATAAGCACACTTGACATTATCAATAGATACACTACCAAACTTTTTATTCTTAGATATAGCGTTAACAAAAACAATAGGAACTGGAGTATTTTCAATTAAAGAAAATACATAATCACTCATCTCATCGTTCATAAACAAAATACCATCAACACTAGACGCAATAACCTCAGACCATAAATCCTTTTCATCTCCCTGCTCATCATTTATAAACAAACGGATTGTGTATCCATATTGTTTTGCGCTATCATCAATTCCTTGAATACTTTCTCCGATACTTGCTCTTTTAAGAGTAGGTACAACTACTGCTACAGTCGTAGATTTACGGCTTGCTAAACCACGTGCGTTAGCATTAGGTTTATAGGCTTGTTCTTTAATAATTTTTAGAACTCTATCTCTTGTAGCCTTCTTAACTTTTTCCGGATGGTTTGAAACTCTGGAAACAGTAGCTAAACTAACTCCAGCCAAACCAGCAATATCATATATTTTTGTTTGATCCATGAACACACCTCCTATTTACATATATTTTACCACAAAATGAAACCTTTTTCAAGGAATATGAAAATATATTCATCTATTTTCATTTTATTTAGCAAATATAAAAGCACAACGCTTGCGCATTGTGCTTAATTTATTACAACCATAAGTACAGTAACAGAAATGCTAGACAAAAAGAAACTAGGAATATCAAAAAAAATGGTAAATAACTTTGTATACCGGCCAATATAATTGCCCGACGTTCTCTTTTAGTTATTTGAAGATTATTCAATTCCTTCTTTTTTTTCTTAGTATTTTTGTCTTCATACCAAGAAAATCCATCGACATTCATATCTGTATATGAAACATCATCAATTTCTTTTTTCTTTTTCTTCTTATTCTTCATATAATTATTTTGTTTTAGAAGTTTTAGACTTTTTTTCTACTACTTTTATTCCTTCAGTTTGAGAATATTTATGACAAGCTACAAAATGGCCTGGTTCATATTCAATATACTTAGGTGTAACTTTTTTACAAATAGGCATACATTCACTACATCTAGTATGAAACTTACATCCCTTAGGGGGATTAGCTGGAGATGGAATATCTCCTTCTAATATAATACGTTTCATATGAACTGTTGGATCTGGAACAGGGACAGCAGATAATAATGCTTTAGTATATGGATGCATAGGATTATCGAAAATTTGCTTTTCAGTACCATATTCAACCATATCACCTACGTACATAACTGCTATGTTATCAGATATATGTTTAACAACAGATAAATCATGTGAAATAAATATATATGTAAGATGCTTTTGAGCTTGCAAATCTTTCAATAAATTGATTACTTGCGCTTGTATTGATACATCTAATGCACTTACAGGCTCGTCACAAACAATTAAATCCGGGTTCAAAGCAATAGATCTTGCAATACAAATTCTTTGTCTTTGACCTCCAGAAAATTCATGTGGATAACGACTGTAATAATGGGTTTGTAAACCACATTCTTTCATAATACGGAAAATGTAATCTTTATATTGATCTTTTGGAACAAGATTATGTTCTTTGACAGCTTCTCCTATAATTTCACCAACACTCATTCTAGGACTTAAGCTAGAATAAGGATCTTGAAATATCATTTGAATCTTTGGTCTCATTTCACGCATTTCTTTTTTAGATAATTTATCTAAATCTGTTCCCTTGAAATAAACTTTACCACCAGTAACGTCATATAATCTTAAAATTGTTCTTCCAAGTGTAGTTTTACCACAACCAGATTCTCCAACAACACCTAGTGTTGTTCCTCTCTTAAGATCAAATGAAACATTATCAACAGCTTTTAAATTAAGTGTTGTTCTTCCAAAGAAACTCTTTTGAAGTGGAAAATACATTCTTAGATTTCTAACTTCTAATACATTACTTTTATCGTGTTTAAACGGTTGTTGAATTTCAACAATCTGTTTTACAACATCACGACGAGAATCAGTTTCAAAATCATATCGTGCATTAAGTGCAGCTAATTTGCTCTTATTAATTTTCTTTTGCTTATCGTCAATATCATCATCAGTGTTGCCTTTGGTAACATCAATTTTTACTTTAATACGTTCAATATTACGATTAAGTTTAACAATTTGTCTCATTTGTTTTTCAATAAAGTTTACATTATTCGCATCTTTCACCAATATTGGGTTAAAATATGTGCGGCTTTCTACTTTCACTTTATATGTACTCTTAGTTTTTAGTAAGTCTTTTTTAATTGCTGCTTTTTGTTTGTCATCAGTTGCTGAAGCTAGATTATCTTTTAAAATCTCTATTTTTTCAGCAAGTCTTTTGATTTCATTATCGTAATAATCAAGTCTTTTTGGTTTTGATTGAACAGTATTTGCATCAGATGTTAACTTAGCAGAACTAGGTGACTTCACGTTAGAATCTTTTTTTGTCTTATTCATATTATTTAGCCTCCTCTACTGAATTATCATCTTTTGTTTGATTTACAGCAGGTTTATCATCATATAAATGACAAGCAACATTGTGATGTTTAGATAGTTTTCTTAACTCTGGATATGCTCCATCGCAAGTTTTAAATCTTTTATTACATCTATCACGGAAATAACAATAATTTGGCATATTGATTGGATTGGGAACAGATCCAGGAATACTATACAATCTTTCAACATCTTTAGTTACCATAGGTTTACTTTTTTGTAATCCGATAGTATATGGATGTTTAGGATGTAAGAATATTTCTTCGGCTGTACCTTGCTCTACAATTCTACCAGCATACATTACAACAACATAATCGGCCATTTCAGCAATAACACCTAAATCATGGGTAATTAACATAATACTTCCGTTAATTTCCGTTTTAATCTCTCTCAATAAATCAAGAATTTGAGCTTGAATTGTAACGTCTAATGCTGTTGTTGGCTCATCCGCAATAATTAATTGTGGATTACATAACAAGGACATAGCAATCATTACTCTTTGTCTCATACCACCTGACAATTGATGGGGATAACGAGTATATACATTTTCAGGCATTGCCATTCCAACTTTGTCTAACATTGCAATACTCATCTGTTTTGCTTTTTCTTTTGAAGTACCCGGAATATGAAGTAATGTTACTTCATCTAATTGATTTCCAATTGTAAAAACTGGATTAAGACTAGTCATAGGTTCTTGAAATATCATAGATATTTGTTTTCCACGAATATCATTCATTTGATTAGTTGGTACTTTAGAAATGTCATAACATTTTCCGTCTGTACTAGCAAATCTAATTGCTCCATCTACTATTTGACCAGTAGGTGCTTGAACAAGTTGCATTAATGATAAACTTGTAACTGATTTTCCACAACCTGATTCTCCAACAACGCCAACAATACTGTGTCTTGGTATATTAAATGTAACACCATCAACAGCTTTGACAACACCAGCGCTTGTAAAAAAGTAGGTATGTAAATCATCAAATTCAACAATATTATCAGGATCTTTCATCTCTGTTAAATATTCTGATTCCGGAACATTTTTACGACGTTTTTGTTTTTCAAATGCCTTTGTAATTTTAAAATTTTCTTTAGTAATAGCTCGGATTTCTTTATTAGACATATACATAGCATTTTTATACTTTTTATTTTCTATTTCCTTAACTTCTATTACTGGATCTTTTTTATTTTTAGCCATATCAATCACCTATCTCTTCATCTTTGGATCAAATGCATCTCGTAATCCATCACCAATGAAGTTGAATGCTAATACTGCCATTACGATACAAACACCTGCTGGAATCCATATATTAGGATAATTTTGTAAAATCTCACGACCTGTCGTACCACTAGTTGAACCAATCATAGTTCCCCAAGCAGCATATGGAATAGGTACACCTAATCCCAAATATGACAATGTAGATTCATACAATATAACTCCACCTAGTCCAAGAGTTGCAGAAACGATTAATTGCGGCATAACATTAGGGATTAAATGCTTCATAATTTTACGTTTAGTACTTAATCCTGTAGCTTCAGCAGCTATCATATATTCTAATCCTCTTAAACCTAAGATTTGTCCTCTAACAAGTCGGGCAATTCCTGACCATCCAAATATTGTCAGTATTCCAAGTAAACAATAAATTTTATATCTTCCTGGTACTCCCCAGCCATCAATTAAGGCAGCTGCCAACATTAATATTGGTAATCCTGGTAAACAGTTAAATATATCAACAATACGCATAATCAATTGATCAACCCATTTTCCAAAGTAACCTGCTAAGGCTCCTAAGAATGTACCTAATATAGTCTCCAAAATAATAACACTAAAACCAAGTGTTAAGGAAACTCTACCACCATACATAAGTCTGGTTAATACATCATATCCATATTGATCTGTTCCTAGCCAATTTTGCCATGTTGGAGCAGTCTTGGTATAAACAAGGTACGGATCACTTACTTCATAAAAATGGTATTGTACTACAACGCCATCTTCAGTAACATTAATCGTATGCGGTATAACAGAAATTACTTCTTTACTAGCTCCAACCTTTTCTGTTTCACCATAAGATGAAAATATAGGTCCTGCAAATGAAAAAATAAATAACGCAGCCAACATAACTAAACCAATCATAGATAGTTTACTACGGAAAAATCTTTTAGCAACCATTTTCCCTGGACTAATTATCTTAATACGTTTAAATTCTTCTTCATCTGATTCTAATTGAGCTTTGGCTTCAGCACTAAGCTTTTCGCCGTTTGTTTCGTTAGGACTGTCAATATTAACTATTTGTCCTTCAAATTCATTTTTCATTTCATCTGTAACATTTGACTCTACTTCTGCGTTTTCGGTTTCTTCAGTAGTAATGTCTAAATCTTTTTTGTTTTTATCTTTATTCATTATTTACTCTCCCTACGCTAGCTTGACACGAGGGTCAACTATTACATACATAATATCTGAAAGCAATATTCCTAGTACTGTCAATATTGACAAGAACAAGTTATATGCCATTACAAGTGGAATATCTCCTTGTGTAACTGCAATATATGCAGCTTTACCAATACCATCAATACTAAATATTTGTTCGGTTATCATTGCTCCACCAAATAGACTCGGTAATATACCGGCTAATAGGGTAGCTAGTGGAATCAAAGTATTTCTAAAAGCATGTTTATATATAACAGTATGCTCGCTTAAACCCTTTGCACGAGCAGTACGTATGTAATCTGCATTAAGTACTTCTAACATGTTAGTTCTTGTATAACGCATCAAACCACCAATTGAAAGAACTACCAATACACTAATCGGCAAAACTAAATGGTACATATAATCAACAAATGTTGGCAGACCCGAATTAGGATCTAATAATCCAGCATACGGAAACCAATCTAAATCCATTGCAAATATTTTTAATAACAATGTACCGAAGAAAAATGAAGGTAATGAAATACCCATCATTGCAAGTATAGTAACAGTATAATCAATTACACCATATTGTCTTACTGCGGAAATAATTCCTAAAGGTATGGCAATTAAAAATTGAAATACTGTAGCAACAAGCGCTATTAGGAATGAAACTCCACATTTAGCTTTAATAATTGCTGTAACACTACTTGTAGAAATAGGTTTTTCGATGCCCTCGATTATATCGACTTGTCCAGTTGGAACGCTATAGATAAAAGAGTTTCCCCAATCACCTTTCAAAACATTACTGCCCCATACTAAAAATCCTTTAAATGGGTTAACATCAAGTCCGTATTGAGCCTGAATCATTTGGATTTGGGCTGATACTTGACCTGTAGAATCTTGAGCGGCTGCGGCTGCGTATTTCCTTGTGACAAAATCTCCACCTGGTTGTATACGTATTAAAATATAAATTATGAATGATACACCAACCAATATCAATACGGCGAGTGCTAATCTTTTAAGAATGTATTTTAACATAACATAATAAATCAGACTTAGCTTATCAGCTAAGCCTGATTTCTCCTTTTTTAAAAAATATCTTTAAATAATTTAAAATTATTTAGCATAATCAACTTTCCACATCTCAGCCATAGAACCCCAATATGGAGTAACGGTAGAAGATAATGTAGTTGAATCAATTACTGTATGA
>Ga0265294_10011001_pt1 | contig 10219 bp, 7 predicted proteins | sample MunlanPumphouse3_FD_192504 | JGI IMG/M metagenome (GOLD analysis project Ga0265294, IMG submission 192504) | Groundwater microbial communities from a municipal landfill in Southern Ontario, Canada - Pumphouse #3 | ecosystem: Environmental > Aquatic > Deep subsurface > Groundwater | place...
AGATTTTGACTACATTCTGAGAATTGTAGAAGGAAAATCAAATGGTATCTACGACATTGATTATGTTGAATTATTTAAGTTAGCGTTTGGAGTAGATATTTCTAGTACAGAGGCACGTAAGAGATATTATGGTATAAAGATGCTTCTGCCTTATTTAGATAAGGAAAAAATTAAGAATGTAAGTGAAGATGATATTCTTGCCGAGTATGAATTAAAGAAAATTAATTTTGAAAAAGAAAAAATAAAATATCAAGACCAAAGGCGTGAATATTTTAATCTTTTAAGAGAGAGTGCAAGATTAGATCATATTAAAGAACATATTGAAAAAGTTGCATTAGATATTTGTAAACAAAAGCCTTTAGAATGGGAATTTGTACATAAAACTAATAACTCTAAAGAAGGTGTGCTCTTAATTTCTGATTTCCACTTTGGTCTAGAAATTGAAAATTTCTTAAATACATATAACAAAGAAGAATTCTTAAAGAGAATTAATAGATTAACTATGAAAACTATTGAACATGGAAGATTTCATGGTATTAAAACACTTCATGTAGTGAATCTTAATGATCTTATATCAGGAATTATTCACGTTACTGTAAGGATTGCTAATACTGAAGATGTAATTGAACAGACTCAATTTATAGCAGAGATTTTAGCAGAAGTGTTGTGTAAGTTTGCTAATGAATTTGAAGAAGTTAAATTTTATAGTGTTTTAGATAACCATAGTAGGGTTACTCCTAATAAAAAAGAAGCAATTGATAGTGAATCATTTGCACGTTTTATTCCTTGGTATTTAAAACCTAGATTAAAAGATATATCTAATATCTCAATTATAGAAAATGAATTAGACGGTAGTATTGGGATTATAGATGTTTGCGGATATACTTGTTTCGCTGTGCATGGTCATCAAGATTCGGTAAAAACTGCAACTTCTGATTTGGCAATGATGATTAAAAAATTTCCTGATTATGTCTTTTTAAGTCATTATCATCATAGTCAAGAGGATGAAATACATAGTTGTGAAGTAATTGTGAATTCAAGTTTATGTGGTACTGATGAATTTGCTAAGAGGTTAAGAAGGACTAGTAAACCAGCACAGAAGTTTATGGTTTTTAATGGGGATGAAGGGCGTGAAACTACTTACTCTATTCGTCTGGATAGATAATATTTTATTAATATAATTTTACTCCTTTATACTGTTTCTCTATCATCTTTAAAAATAACTAAATTAATAAAATTAAAAAACTAAATAATTTTTATTTAAATGAATTAAATGAAAGGCTAAATAGGTATATTACTATGCCAATTAAAGATTTTGAAACTTTCACATTATATGATACTGACGAAGTAAAAGATTTATCAAAAGTGGTTTTACCAGATTATGAACTATTATTATTTTACAATAATTTATCTAAAAGAGTTATTTATTGGAATGCTGATATTGATGAATATCTAGTTGATATATCTCTCAATATTATTAAATGGAATTTAGAAGATAAAGATAAAAAAGAATCAGAAAAAGTCCCAATTAAAATTTTTATAAATTCTGACGGTGGGTGCGTAAATTCAGTATTAGAAATGATTTCTATTATATCTTTAAGTAAGACTAAAGTAATAACTATTGGATTAGGTAAAATTTATTCATCCGGTTTTTTGCTTATGTTAGCAGGACATGAAAGATTAATATTAGAACATACAAGTGGTTTGCTTCATTCAGGGAGTACCGGAACTTTTAACAATACAGATAAACTTTTGGATTACTCCGACTTCACAAAAGGGTTAGAAAAACGATTGAAAAAATATATACTTAGTAAAACAAGTATAGCTGAAAAAGAATATGATAAGCGATATCGTGAAGATTGGTGGTTCCAAGCAGAAGATTTAATTAAGTATAAAGTTGCTGATCGAATAGTTACAAGTATTAATGATTTATTTTAAAACTAATATATAATAATACAAATATAATAATTAATAAAACAATATTAAAGGAGATTTTTAAAACCATGCAACTAAAAACAATAACAAATACAAATAATCTAACATTGGATGATATTGCTGATATTATTGATAATCATTTTGAAAGTGAAATTAATTTACTTTTTGTGTGCAATAAACAATTGGCAGAATTTATTTATAATTATGTTATGAGTGAATATGATATAGATGATAAAAATATTGATAAAGAAGATATAACAGTAGATAATATTGAAGAATATTATGTTAGTTTGTATTTTTCAAACGATGAAGATGATAGTGTTAGTTTCTTTGTTGAAAATGCAAAAGGTAACAATGGTGAATATAAATTTAATGATATTGAAGATAAATGTGTAGATTATTATATTTGTTTTGATATGGATGAAGATATTGTTTTTGATAAGTTGGTAGGTGAAAACGCTACTTGGAATTGGGTGCAGGTCGATATGAGTGATTATGAGGAATGGGATGGTTGTGAAGAAGTAGTTTGTGATAATTGTGAAGAATGTGAAATTCCACCTGAAATTTGTGAAGAGATAAATCTTATTAATGAAGTAGCAGAAATAATTGAAAATGGTGATATGTGTCCAGTTTGTTTAAGGAATGCACTTTATGACCTTTATGTTCAAGGTAAGAATGTTGGTTGGGATGATTATAAAGATTATATGCAAGAATGTATTGATACTTCAGTAAGTGATGAATAATAGATATTAACGTAGATTGAACCTATTATTTTATTATAATAGGTTTTGTTGTGCGTTGAATTTATAAATAATATGAAACCAAGATTTGGTGATGATTTTTTGTGGATTAGATTAGAAATATAGTAGATACAAATACAGTTATAGTGTATTTGGCGATTCACTGGTATTTAAAAAATATAGAAAAAGTTTTGGAAGTCAGGTAAATGGGGTTCGCTACCCCTCCTCTATGCAACCTGACTTCCTATTTTTATTTATGCATAGAGGACAAATATAAAATTGCATGGAGGATGATAATGATGAGTGAAACAAAACAATGTACAAAATGTAAACGGCAATTACCTTTAACAACAGATTATTATTTTAAAGATAGGTATCATAAATCAGGTTTTAAAAGTCAGTGTAAAGAATGTTTGGGAGTAAAATTTTTTATAAAACAGCAATTTATCTACCCTTCTAAAGAGTTATATGGCAAACATGGTATTTATAAAATAGAAAATATTATTAATAAAAAACTTTATGTTGGAAGTTCAGTGAATATATATTCTAGATGGTGTGTGCATTTAGATTTATTAAGAAAGAATAAACACGAGAATCAGTATTTGCAAAATGCATTTAATAAGTATGGAGAAAATAATTTTATTTTTAATATTATCGAGATAGTTAATGATAAAAATGATTTACTAAATAAAGAACAATATTGGATTGATAAATTAAAAGTTTGTGATAGAACAATTGGTTATAATTTAAACCCTATTGCTGGTAATAGTTTAGGTAGAAATACATCAGAACAAACGAAAGAAAAATTAAAATTAATTAATAATATAGAGATAATTCAACTTTCATTAGATGGTGAATTTATTAAAGAATGGATAAGTGGTCATGAAGCAGCACGACAATTAAATTATAAAAGTAGTAATATTAATCGTTGTGTAAATGGGTTTATTAAAACTTATAAAAACTATTTGTGGGTTAAAAAGGGAGATTATAATAATAATAATTATATAAATAGAATAACAAAATCAAGGAATAGACCAATTATTCAATATGATATGAATGTAAATATAATTAAAAAATGGGATAGTGTTAGTAATGCTCAGAAAATAACTGGTATATGGAATATAAGGTCTGCTTGTATTGGAGTACAAAAATCAGCAGGTGGATTTATTTGGAGATTTGAAGATAATATTAAAAATGCATGTTGAATAAAAGGAGAAGTGTGGTTTTATGCCAAGAACAAAAAAAACAAATTCTACCTCTATAAAACCTAAAAAAAATGTACAACAAATAACATGTGCCTCTTGTGGAGAATTAAAAAAACCATCTGAATATTATGCTAGTTATAATCCAATTCATCAAACTTCTAAAATACCATATTGTAAGTCTTGTTTAAAAAAAATGATTGCAGATGATAATGGAAATGTTACTTTAAAAAAAGTTAAAGAAACATTGAAATTAATTGATCGTCCGTTTTTGTATAATATATGGAAATCTGCTTTAGAAGATAAAATGGATACTTTTGGGATTTATATAAAAAATTTGCAAATGTCTCAATATCGTAAACTTGGATGGGAAGATTCTAAGTTTTTACCCGAAATTGAAAATGAACTAAATTATGATAATGTATTAAATGTAAATCATAATATTTCAACAAAACAATCGAATTTTATTATTACAGAAGATATTGTTGAAAAATGGGGGTTGGGGTATAGCACTGAAGAATATACTGCTTTTGAAAAAAAATGGAGTAAACTAATAGATAACTACGGTGAAAAGACATCATTACATATTGAGGGTTTAAAAACATATATCCGATTCAGAGTCAAAGAAGAAATAGCTACTGCAAAAGGGGATCCGAAAGAAGCAAAAGAATGGGCAACTATGGCAAAAGATGCAGCAACAGCAGCTAAAATAAATGTATCTCAATTATCCAAGTCAGATATAAGTGGAGGAGTAGATTTACTTCCTCAATTATTTGAAGCAGTCGAATCTGATGTTGGAATTATCTCAATTCTTCCATATCTTAAAGAACAACCATATGATGATGCTGATTTAATTATATGGGTTATTGTGAACTATCTTAGAAGGTTAGAAGATAAAACAAGAATTGAATATAAAGAAATTTGGGGGTTTTATGATGAAATGTTAGAAGATTATTATACACAAAAAGGATTTACTGAAGATATGATAAAATGTGAAAAAGAGAAAAGGAATAATATATTTAGGGACTTAGGAGAGGTATACAAAGAACCACTTTATGAGGAAAGTGATTTATAATGGCTGGTTATGCTAATTTTGAAACAAAAAATAAAAAAAATGAAAAAGATAGATATGATATTTATGAACCAGAATTTGAATCCCCTTTCAAACAATCTGATTATAATTCTTCTATTATAACCAAAAATATAAAAGAGTTTACTAAATTATGCTCCTTTCTTAGATGGATGCCAGATATTTTTTGGGATTTATATAAACCTGAAGTTGGTGGGTTAATTTTTGATTTACATCAAAGGGTTATGATTAGACTTTTGGCTAGATTCCCTGAAAATTATTTCTGCGCTCCGAGAGGTATATCAAAAACTCTTGTACATGTAATGAATCAATATCATGCCGCTTGCTGTTTTCCTAGTGTTTCTCTATCAATAACTGCTTCAACAAAAGAGCAGTCTGTAAAAATTTGGAAAGATAAACATGATGAAATATTAAGGTTTTATCCATCTTTTGCTGAAAATATTAAGTCTGCTAATTTTTCTAAGGATACTGGAAGAGTTGAATTTGTAAATGGAAGTGTTATTGATAATCTTGCAAACTCTCAACAAAGCAAAGGTTTGAGAAGACATCGTGGAGGACTTGAAGAGAGTGCATTGATTGACAAAGATACATATGACGATTGTATTGAACCGATTTTTAATATTGGTAGGACTACGGTAACTGGTGCAAATGATCCAGAAGAATTAAATGGGCAAATTAATAGATATAGCACTTCTGGGTATAAAAATAGTGATGAATACGATAAAATATTGACTATTGCTAAAAATATGATTGATTTAAAAGGTACTTTTGTATTTGGTTCTGATTGGTTTATTCCAGTTCATTTTGGTAGACAAAAAAAATCTACAATTGATAAAGCCAGAAAAAGTAATATTATACGGTTTAAACAAAATTATCTTTGTGATTGGGTAGGTGTAAGTGACGGTGGTTTAATTAATATTAGCAAGTTAATTAAAGCTAGAGTATTAGATCATCCAGAAATAGAATGTCCAAAAGATAAAAAAGGAAATTTTGAATTAAATGAATATGTAATTGGGTGCGACATAGCTAGAAGTAATAATGAAAATAATAATAAAACCTCTATTGTTGTATTAAAGTTAATTAGAAGTAATAAGGGAACAATTCGTCAAATACAAGTTGTTAATATTATAAATCCACCAAATGGTTTAAATTTTGATGAACAGTCAATCATTATTAAACGTATTTATTATCAATACGGAGGACATTATGACGTATTGAAATCAAGAGTTAAGGCGGTTGTACTTGATATTAATGGTGTGGGGCAAGGGGTTTTAGAGTCTTTATTAAAAGAAATAACGGATTATGAAAATAATATGGAATATCCTGCTTGGACTACGATTAATACTGAAGATAAATGTTTAGATAAAAATGCACCTAGAATTATTTATGGATTAAAAGCACAAGGTATAAATAGTGATATTATTAGGATATTTATAGATAGTATTGAATCTAATAAATTAAAACTTATAAAACCATTTGAAAATATTAGAGATAATATTTCTAAAGAAATAGATTTAAAATATATTGAAACTATATGTTTTCAAACTCAACAATTAATTGATGAAGTATCCAATTTAAAATTAAAAAAATCTGATAAAACAAATACTTTATCAGTAGAACCATTGATAAAAAGAATGGATAAAGACAGATATTCTGCATTAGCAATGGCTCTCTATTATGTTTTTATGTTTATGAATGAAGAATTTGAAGAAGAAATAGATGATTTTGATTTTCTTGCTCAATTTGCTTTAAATAGTTTTTAATATTATGTTTTAAATTACCAATATAATCAATGTTTAAATTTAACATTAGAAAGGAGGTAATCTATTGCCAAGAAGTAGACCTAAAAAACAAAATACAGAAGAAATGCTAGATGAACGTAGTTTATGGGATGTTTTAGAGTTCGCTCGTAATGTATATCAAGGTAATATAATTCCTAATATATACACTCCAGAATTAGTAAATGCAAGAATGAAGGATTTAAATTTAAATCCTCTTGTAGCAACTGAGACAAATATTGAATCTGCGTTAAAAGATCCAAAAAATAATGAAACACAATTAATAGGATATAGTGAATTCTTTTCTTTAACATCAATGATATATAAAAGATTAACTGGTTATATGGCACAAATGGCTTCTTTTGACTATACATTTACTTGTCTAAATGCAAAAAAAGAAGATTATAAATCTAAAAAATATAAAAAAGATTTACAAATAGTTTATGAATTTTTAGATAAGTTCGATGTTAAAAGAGAATTTAAAAAGATTATGAATCAACTTTTAGAAAAAGAAATTTATTATGGTGTATTAAGAGATGATTCAGAATTTAAATATATATTTCAAGAACTTCCCTATTCATATTGCAAATTAACAGGTAGAAGTGAATATTCATTATTATTTGATTTCAATATGCAATATTTCTTTAGTCAAAGTGGTGTAGATATAAATATGTTTCCTGATAATTTTAAAGATTATTATAATAGAATTATTGAATTAAAAAATAATGGTTATAACCCTGCAAACTCGCTTGATAAAAGAACTGGAGAATGGGTTCAGTGGGTACAGACTAGTCCTGAAGATAATATGTTTGCTTTTAAATTTAATACTGAAAGTATAACCACTATCCCCTATCTTGCTCCATTATTCTCTGATATTGTATTAGCACCAATGATGCGGAATTTACAGAAAAACATAAATATTTTAAAAGCACAGAAAATTTTAGTTGGCCTCATTCCTTTGTTGAAAGACTCAAAGGGTGGTAGTGTTAAAGACGCAGTAGCCATAGAACCAGGGACATTAGGCAAGTTTCTAGGATTGCTAAAAGCTGGACTTCATGAGAGTGTGAAGGTTGGAGGAGTCCCGTTTAGTGATGTAAAAGAAATTGATTTTGATACTACCAACACTAATATTCTTGATGAATATTCTAAAACAACTGCTTCAATGAGTGGTATTAATAGTAGAATGGTTTTCGCTAATGATAAAATGTCAAATATTGAAACTCAGGCATCTATAAATACTGATGAATTTTTAACACTCCATGTTTACCATCAATTTAATCAATTTATGGATTATCAAATTAATAAAAGAACGAAGAATTTCAGATTTAAATTTAAATTTGAAGGATCAGAGTTTCAAGCAAATAGGCAATTTAGATTAGATAATGCTTTAAAGTTATCAGAAAAAGGCATTACCCTTCCTCAAAAATTTGCCGCTGCTATGGGCATGGAACCAGCAGACTTTTATCGTCATCTTGAAGAATGTCAAGCAATGGAATTTGCAGATATGCTTACTCCTTTGATTAGTTTATATCAACAAAGTGGTAAAGATGATAAAGGTGGCAGACCAAGAGTAGATGATTCAACAAACGATAATACTGAAGCAACAAAAGATAACGCTAGTAATTTAGGTCGTGGAGGAAAATTGATATAAAATTTAGAGGGATAGCGATAGTTACATGGTTTTTGCTAAAATAAACAATATAAATATGTCTATTTGGGATTAAAATTTAATTTAGGTGGTATATATGAAAATAAACAAGAAATACATAAAATGTTTTAATCAGAAAAAATCTGCCGAATTAACTGAAGCAGGTTTTTCTTTTTTATTTGAACAAGCGGGAGTTTTTTACCATATAAACAACGAGTTTTTAATTGCTAAATTTAGTGACGATAATTCAAATATTTTAAAAGGTACTAAATATTCTTCTTGGATTCCCCTATAAAGGAGGTGAGTAATTATTGAAAGAAATAATAAATTTTAAATCAAAATTCTCCGAATTAGAAGTGGTTAATCCATTAATAACAAAATACAGAATTAATATATGTCAAGCTGATATCCCTGCAAATAAATATATTTTTTCAAAAGAAGTAATTGAAAATATGTCTACCACGATTTGTGGTGCTGGTGTCTATGCTTATTATTTTGAGAAGTACAATCAATTAGGTGGGCATTCGGACGATATTGTTAAAACTTCATATGGATATGCACGTACCCCAGAAACCAAGGCTTATGGTTTTTCAGATCCTTATAAAATGCCTTATTGGATGGAGATTGACGGTGAGAATTGGTTCTGTGCCGATGTGTATATATGGACGGGTATTAACCCTGAAATTGAAGACATTTTAAATAATAGTGTTGTATGGCAAAGTATACAAGTAGCAGTAGATGAAGAACAAGAAGGTCAATTTAAAGTGGTAAAAGATGCAGTATTTTTGGGATTTTGCTTATTACAAGGAATAGACCCTGCCTACACAGGATCAACAATAACAAAATTTTCTTTAGATGATATTGGTTTAAAAATAAATGTTTTGAATTCAGAACTTAATCTTCTTAAACAAGAATATGAACAATTTACGAATCAGAACACAAATCAAAATCAATCTGATTTACAAGTAGGTAATGAATTAGAATCTATACAATTATCAAATAATCCAATCAATGAAAATAAAGATGATTTAGATACTAATGATGTTGCTACTTTAAATATAAACACTTCAAATAAAATTGAAGATTTTTCAAAAACCAATAATAATCAAGAAAAGGAGGAAGGTGAAAAAGTGATCATTAAAGCAGTTGAAAAATTTAGTTTGACAGCAAGGCAGATTGATGAAATATTATCAAACGCTCTATCCGAATATAAATATCAATGTGGAGAAAATGAATATAGAAGATATTGGGTTAGAACATATGATGATGAATTAGTTTATGTATGTGATTATGAAGATGATAAGACTTATTCTTTTAAATATTCTATTGTTGATAATGTTGCGACGGTAGATATGGAAAGCAGAAATCAAGTAATTGATGGTGGTTTTATATCTGTCAAACCAGAAATTACACAATTAAGTGAAGAAGGGGGTAATACAGAAGAATTATCTGTCGAACAATTATCTTCAAATGAATTTGTAGACAACCCTGCTATGCAAGAATTAAATGATAAATCAGCAGAAGATAATAAAGAATTAGCAGAAGAAAATTTAGAAAACTCCGAAGAAGTTAATGCCTCCGAAAAGGAGGATAAAGTAGAACCAGAAGAACCAGAAGAAGATAAAGATGTAGTAATTATGAGTCTTAAACAAGAATTGTCTGATTTGCGAGAAAAATTTTCTAAGATGGAATCTGATATGAATGTTTATATGACGGAGAATACACAACTTAAAGAATTTAAGGCAAGTATTGATAAACAAAATAAAGAATTTTCAGTAGAAACTACTTTAAAAGAAGTACAAAATATTTTACCAAGTGAAGAAATG
>Ga0265294_10011004_pt1 | contig 10218 bp, 6 predicted proteins | sample MunlanPumphouse3_FD_192504 | JGI IMG/M metagenome (GOLD analysis project Ga0265294, IMG submission 192504) | Groundwater microbial communities from a municipal landfill in Southern Ontario, Canada - Pumphouse #3 | ecosystem: Environmental > Aquatic > Deep subsurface > Groundwater | place...
TGCCTTCAAGCCAGATCTTTATCTGCTGAAAGAGAGTTTTCGGAAGATCCCAGGTGTGAAGCTCCATTGCGATAGGGGATTCAGGTTCTTCAACGATCTCTTCGGTCTTCTTTGCTTTCTTTGACCGCGTTTTCTTTTCTGCAGATCCATCGCGGGTCTCTTCGGCAGAATCAGCCTCAAGGACTTCTTCGACCTTTTCCATCAGGGATTTCTTTGAGGTCTCTGTTGAGCTTTCTTCGATGAAAACTTCATCGGCTGCGTCGAAGTCATCCTCGAACTCATCTTTGCTTGGAACCATTTTAGATCTCCTCCTTAAGAACGGATTCGGCAATACCTTTCACATCGACCGGCAGACCTGATGCGGACTTTGCCGGATCGGTCCCGTCTTCACCATAGACGAACTGGATGATCTTGCCGCCGGTACTGCGGACAGTTCCGTCATACGCGACTTTGAGATCCTGAAGTGCATTGACCATACGACGCTGGAGGTAACCGGACTGGGATGTACGAACTGCAGTATCCACAAGACCTTCACGACCACCGATTGCGTGGAAGAAGAACTCGGTCGGACTGAGACCGGACTTGTACGAGTTACGAACAAATCCGTGTGCATCGGCCCCTTTGTCACTGCGTTTGAAGTGAGGGAGGGTACGATCTTCATATCCACGAACGATACGCTCACCACGTACTGCCTGCTGACCGATACAACCGGCCATCTGTGCGATGTTCAGCATCGAACCGCGAGCTCCGGAAACTGCCATGACCACAGCTGAGTTTTCGAAACCTAAGTGACGGGATGCGATATCACCAGTCCGGTCTCGGGCTTTACCCAGCTCTTTCATGACCTGCATTTCAAGAGTTTCTTCAGGAGTTCTTCCCGGCATTGGTTCTAAGTGTCCCTGTTCAAAGATATTGATACGGTTTGCGACATCACGTTCTGCAGTATCGAGCACGTCACGGATCTGTTTGTACTCTTCTTTACCGAGATCGGTATCGTTGATACCATACGAGAATCCGTAAAGCATGATCGCACGGATCGCGAGTTTGGTCAGGTCGTCGATGTACTCTTTTGCACGCTGGTTACCGTGAAGACGGATGACCCTGTTCAGAATTGCTCCGTCCATTGCTCCGACAGACTTTTTGTCGATGGTTCCGGTAAGGAGTTCTCCGTCGACGATCCTGACAAAGGCATCGTTCGGGCAGAAGGTATCTTTGGTACATGGGTCACAGTTCCGGCAGCAGGTTGCTTTGTAGAACATGTCGATATCCTTTGGAAGGATCTCAGAGAAGACCTGTTTATTGCTCCAGTAGGGGATACCGTTCTCAACCTTACCCGGCTCGGGAAGGTGTTCCATGACAGTGTATTTCAGGAGATAGATGAACTCGGATTTCGAATGCCACTTCATCTGGTTCGTCAGGAGGAAGATACCGGAGATGTGATCGTGAAGACCGCCGATGATCGGACCGCCGAAACGCGGGGAGAGAATGTTTTCCTGAACAGCAACGAGAAGTTCCGCTTCAGCACGTGCTTCCTCGGTTTGAGGAACGTGCAGGTTCATTTCATCCCCATCAAAGTCTGCGTTGTACGGGGGACATACTGCCGGGTTAAGGCGGAAGGTCCTGCCGTTCATGACTTTGATGTGGTGGGACATGATGGACATACGGTGCAGAGAAGGCTGACGGTTGAAGAGAACGATATCTCCGTCACGCAGCTGTCTGTCGATCTTCCATCCTGGTTCGATCATTTCTGCGACGGTATCACAGTTGCCTTCTTCACCGGAGATCAGTCTGATACGGCGGCCGTCAGGTCTGTTGATATAGTTCGCACCGCAGGGATCACGGAGGGTAGGTCGGTTTGGACCGATCCTGATCAGGACACGCATATCCTCAAGGTTCTGTTTGGTCACCCTTACAGGAACGGACATCTCATTTGCGATCGCAAGCGGGATACCGACTTCACCGATCGAAAGGTTCGGATCTGGTGAGATGACGGTACGGGCAGAGAAGTTGACACGTTTACCGGATAAGGATCCGCGGAAACGGCCGTCTTTTCCTTTCAGACGCTGAGAGAGTGTCTTGAGCGGTCTGCCGGACCGGTGTCTTGCCGGCGGGCATCCTGCGACTTCATTGTCCATGTAGGTAGTAACGTGGTACTGAAGTAACTCCCACAGATCTTCGATAATGAGCTGCGGGGCTCCGGCATCCTGGTTTTCCTTGAACCGCTGGTTGATCCTGATGATATCCACAAGCTTGTGGGTCAGATCATCCTCAGATCTCTGACCGTTCTCAAGAATAATGGACGGACGGACGGTTACCGGCGGGACCGGAAGTACGGTAAGTACGGTCCATTCAGGTCTTGCTACGTCGGGGTCGATACCGAGAAGACGGAGATCGTCGTCCGGGATCTTTTCGAGGCGTTCACGGATGTCGGCTGAAGTCAGTTTGCGTTCCGACTTGTGGACCTTGCCGTCTTCACCCATTTCGGTGACGATCTCAACGAATGAGGTCGGTTTCTCGAAGTTGATCTTGAACTGCTGATCACCGCAGTATGGACAGATACGTTCCTTCTTGATATCCTTCTCACCGATGGTCTCGGCTGAGTAGGGGTCGTCTTCAAGTGCTGAGAAGCGATCGATCTCTTCTTTATCAAGAAGAAGGCGGCCGCAGTCACGGCAGGTGACACGGAGAAGTTTTCTGATCAGACGGGTGTATCCTACGTGGATCACAGGTTTCGCGAGGTCGATGTGACCAAAGTGACCTGGACAGTCTCCCTGTTTCTGACCGCATGTTTTGCAGCGAAGTCCCGGGTCAATAACACCGAGACTCGGGTCCATGAGACCTTTCGGGTAGGGGAATCCGTCATCGTCATAGGTGTCGGGCCAGATGACCTTACAGACACTCATATCACGGATAGCTTTTGGTGAAAGGATACCGAACTCGATCCTGCCGATTCTCTTTGGCGAGGTCATACCATATCCTCCAGTCTCAGTCTGGGAGCTATACCCATACTCTTCATCTCATCAAGGAGAAGTTTGAAAGCGTAACTCATTTCGACTTCGTAAATATCTGTTTCTGCACCGCAGGAGAGACAACGGGTCATCTTCTGCTTAGCATCATACATTGCAACCATTCCGCAGCGTGCGCAGACGTACTGCTTCACTGCATCGGACTCGTCAAGGAGACGCTCTTTGAGTGCCATTGCGGCACCGTGACCGATCATCACATCACGTTCCATTTCACCGAAACGAAGACCTCCTTCACGGGCACGTCCTTCAGTCGGCTGTCGGGTAAGGACCTGGACCGGACCTCTTGACCTTGCATGCATCTTGGTAGATACCATGTGGTACAGTTTCTGGTAGTAGATGACACCCATATAGATGTCAGCCTGGAATCTGCGTCCGGTGATACCGTCGTACATGACTTCACGGCCGTTGTGGGCGAATCCTGCTTCTGCAAGCTGGTGTCTCATGACCTGTTCACGAGTCAGTTTGCTGGACTTCACATCTTTGCCGATCTCTTTGTCGTTTAACAGACGGTCCTGGGAAAAGGACGAGTCGAAGATCTTCTCGACCTGGGTCTTTCGAAACGAGGTCGCGTTGACACGGGACCCTTCGAGAGCACCGGTTTTACCGCCGATCATCTCAAGCATATGACCGATGGTCATACGTGAAGGAACTGCGTGCGGGTTGATGACGAGGTCAGGCGCGATACCGGCTGCGGTGAAAGGCATGTTTTCCTGCGGAGTGATAAGACCGCAGACACCTTTCTGACCGTGACGGGATGCGAACTTGTCGCCGATCTCCGGAATACGAAGGTCACGTGTTCTGACTTTGACGAGGCGGGAGGAGTTTTCGGACTCGGTGATGATGACTGTGTCAACGATACCGGTCTCGTTACTTCTCATAGTGATGGAGGTGTCACGGCGTTTTTCAACGGCGATGAGTTCTCCGGTAGGTTCCTCAAGGAAACGCGGCGGGGAGGTCTTGCCGATGAGAACGTCCTTCTCATTGACAACGGTCTCCGGATTGATGATACCGTCTACATCAAGGTTTGCATAGGACCCAATTCCGTGGGAACCCTGAACATCCTCTTCGGGCATCTCGATCCTGTCGACCTGTCCTCCGGGGTATCTGCGTTCCTCTCCTTCATAGGTTCTGAAGAAGTGGGAACGGCCTACTCCGCGTTCGACTGAGGCTTTGTTGAAGATGAGTGCATCTTCAATATTGTATCCTTCATAGGAGATGATAGCCACACAGAAGTTCTGACCCTGCGGGCGGTTGTCGGAACCGATAAGCTCGGCAGCCTGAGTGTGGACCATCGGGACCTGGGCGTAGTGGAGCATATGACCGCGGGTATCGGGTCTCAGCTTCATGTTTGCCTGGGCAAATCCTAATGCCTGTTTGATCATACCTGCACCCATCGTAACACGCGGCGATGCATTGTGCTCCGGGAACGGAACGTGTGCTGCTCCGATACCGAGGATAAGGGACGGGTCGATCTCAAGGTGAGTGTGGTCGGGGGTCAGGTCTTCTTCCTGCACAGCGATGAAGAGGTCATCCTCCTCTTCAGCATCAATGAACTCGATTTTTCCCTGGGAAACCAGGGCCATAAAGTCCTCTGCACCGGATCTGACGATCTCGATATCTTCGGGGGTGACTGCGGGGACACCGTTTTCAACAACGATCAGAGGACGGCGGGCCCGTCCACGGTCGGTATTGATAACGATCTCATTACTGTAATCTTTGTATGAAATATTGACTTCAGTTGAGAGATGCCCGGATCGGCGCATATTTCTGAAGTTTTTGGTGAATCCTGCGGCATCATCGACTTTTCCAATCAAAGCGCCGTCCACGAATACACGTGCCATTTTCTTTTCCATTTTATTCGCTCCTGATTGGCTGGATCTTCATACCTCGGATCACACGGAGGACTTCTTCCTCATCGGTCCCTTTGCTGATCTCAACAAGCTGGGCAAAGTTCTTCACTAAACCACAGTTCGGTCCTTCCGGAGTTTCGGACGGACAGATACGTCCCCACTGGGTTGGGTGCAGATCACGAGCTTCGAAGTGAGGCTGGGATCTGGACAGAGGGGAGATAACTCTTCTAAGGTGAGAGATGACCGACATGTGGTCAACACGGTCCATAAGCTGGGATACACCGGTCCTTCCGCCGACCCAGTTACCTGTTGCAAGCGGGTGGATAAGGCGTTCGGTCAGGACATCTGCACGGACAACGGTTCCGATAGCAAGTTCTCTGTGTCTCATGCTCGCGCGTTCAAGCTGGTACTTGACATCACGGGTGAGTCTGTTTAACGAGATACGGAACAGATCTTCCATCAAATCACCTGCAAGTTTCAGGCGTTTGTTGGAGTAGTGATCTTTGTCGTCGATTCTCCTTTTATTAAGAGCGAGATCGAAACATGCCTCTGCCATCCTGCCGAGGAACTCTGCCTTGGCGATACGGACGTCTTTCGCGTACACTTCGTAGCCTTCCTCTCCGGGTTTCAAGGTACTCGGGATGGAGTAGTTCAAGTGCGGGAGGAGGTAGCTGTCTAAAACGAATTCTGCGCGTTTTCTCTGGTAATCCTTTGTCTGGTTCGGGGCAAGTTTCTTACCGACATACATGACACCATCTTCGACGGTAGCGCAGTCGCTCTCTTCGAGGTTCTGCATCATGTAAGTAAGGACATCTTCCGAAAGGGAGACAGCGGATACGATATCTTCATCAGATTCAAGTCCGAGGGCGCGCATCAGATCTGCAAAACGCAGGTGACCGGCTACGCTCGGGAAGGAGACGTCAAGGAGATTCTTTTTATTTTTCTCCACAACGACAAGGGCGCGGTAGCCTCTGAACTGGGAGAACACCTTGGATACGTGGATCTGTTCATTGTATCTTTCAGTGAACTCGGTCATGATCTTGTTACTTGCAAGATCTTCGAGGGTCATTAAAACACGCTCTGTTCCGTTAACGATGAAGTATCCTCCGGGATCACTTGGATCTTCACCCTCTTCGGTCCTTACCTCTTGGGAAAGGCCGCAAAGGTTACAGACCTGGCTGCCGATCATTACAGGAAGCTGACCAATGGTGGTCTCCTGGACCGGATAGACCTTATCACCCTGGTGAAGGGTCATCTCAAGGATCATCGGTGCGGCGTAAGAAAGGTTTCTTAAGCGTGCTTCGGCCGGATAGAGTTTGCTCTGCGATCCGTCTGCTTCTCGGACGATCGGCTTTTCAACACGGATCTTCCCCAGTTCGACCCAAACGGCTTCCTGGTTCTTTCCTCTGTTAACGATTTCAGTCTCGACGACTCTCTGTTCGTCTACGACTTTCTGGAGGTTATACTGGACAAAATTGTTATATGAATCCAGCTGGTGGCGGGCAACATGTTCCTGGGAAAAGTACGCGCCTGATAATACACTTCTGTCGATCATGATCTTTTCCTCCGATTATTTTTTAGGCCTTCTTACTACGAGGCGGTAGGACGTGGCTTCGCCCGCAGTCTGGCTTTTTCTTACGATCGTAATGACGTTTCCTGGTTTTGCGCCGCAGGCTTTTACAGCCGGGTCATCGTGATAGATTTTCGGAAGGTGATCTTCCAAGATGTCGAAGGTTACGAGAAGAGCTTTTACGTCTTCGTCGGTCATGATTTGATGGTCCGGGACCATCTCATGCAGTAATACATTGAGTCTTGTCATGTAGCTCCTAATCAGATTCGTGTGAATACGGTGTCTTGCTGCTGATTGTGTCAGGTAGCTGATTCAATTTTTAAAAGTCTGGTTCTTTGGCTTGTGAATGGCCCAATGGGAATACATTCGCCGGTGGTGTGTTAAAGGATGATATACACGCATCGAATAAAATGAGATAAGGTATGCTATAAACATGTTCCTTGTCAAAAAACCCGAAGGCGTGAAGCGGGCTAGGAGGGAGTTGAACCCCCGACCTGCGGATTAAAAGTCCGACGATCTGCCTGGCTGATCTACTGGCCCTTGCGTTTCATCTAGGAAACAGCGGTAATAGAATGACATATAAACATATAAATATGTCGCTTTTATACCTCCATTTCCAATCCCTTACGGAATGGATCTAAGAGTATATTGGTGCAGTAATTTCTGAATTACTTACCCGTGGAGTCCCATCTAAGTGACTGCGCTAATAAACTACTCCTTTTTCAGATTTAGAGGTGTCGATTTGATCCACCCAGTTCCAGTCCGTCTTAGGAATTGTTTTATTGACTTGGAAATTGAATTGTATTACACTTAACATGGCAGATATGGATATTTTTCCGCGGATCCAGCGTTATCTGGTAAAAGGGTGCAGTCTGGTGACGATTGCAATTTACGTCATTATTGCAGCTCTTTTGATAATTACCGCCCTTCTTGGAACTATTGAGACCCTGAAGATGATAATTCTGGCTTTGAGTGACCCCACGCAGGTAGCGCTCACAAACGTGCTTCAGGCTATCCTCTTGATCATCGTTATCGCGACCCTGATCGATATGGTACAGTCCTATGTGCGTGCAGGGCGCGTGCTTGTCAGACCGATTTTGATCGCAGGTGTCACGACGATGGTCAGAAGACTGCTGGTGACCGATCTGACGTTTATCGATATCATCGGAACCACGATCGTTATCCTCGGACTTACGATCGCTATGATATATCTCGGGCGTGAAGACCGGAACGTTGCGGCGTTTATATCAGAGAATGTCGATCATAAGGAACCAGATGAGAAGTAAGAGATGGAACTTTCCGGATCCCAGTAATTCTTTTTTTTACACAATTGTTCAGCAGCAGACTCCATGATACATTTCGTGCAGGGCATCTCATCCCTAAAATGAGACCCATGCAAACTGCTGAAATCTTTTTAAATCCATCCATCTTTATTACCGTTCAAATCCCTTCATTATGATATTGTGACGATGAAAGGATCCGGCAATTTCCTTACTGAAGGACCGGTCGGCAAAGCCCTGTTTATAGTGGCACTGCCGATCATTATCAGCAATCTTCTTCAGAGCGTGCTGGAGGTCGTGGATATGTATTTCATCGGCCAACTGGGTGATGTGTCTATCGCGGGCGGAACTATGAGTATCATGGTTCTCATGGTCCTCACCACGGTGATCTTTGGTATCGTGACGGCCACGGCGGCCTTCGTTTCACGAGCCTACGGGGCGGAAAAATATGAACGTATCCAGGTCATCCTGCTGCATTCCCTGTATCTGGCACTCGCATTTTCTGCGATCCTCGCAGTGATTGGCTTGTTCTTTTCAGAGAATCTGCTTTTACTGATGGGAGCCGATCCCGAGGTCGCGGTGGAGGGAGCGAGATTCCTCACCCCGATGCTGATGGGTCTGTTTGTGATGGTCCTTTTGATCACGCTGACAACGGTTTTCCAGAGCACAGGCGATTCGAGGACACCTATGTATGTGATGCTCGGAGTGAATGTCGTGAACATTTTCCTCAATCCGACTCTGATCCAGGGTCTTGGAGATCTTCCCGGATTCGGGATCGCCGGCTCGGCATATGCGTCCCTTATCTCGCGGGCGTTCGGAGCGCTCCTTTTGATCGGAGTGATGTATCTTCTCCCTTCGAGAAAGAACAGTCCGGTCAAGTTCCCGAAAAAGTTCACGTTCGAGCCCAAGCTCATCAAAGATATCATCGTGATCGCGATACCCTCGGCGATCCAGAGCGGCATCCGGAGTGTTTCTTTCCTTTCCATGACAACGATCATCGCCCTGTACGGAACGGCCGCGGTCGCGGCATACGGTATATGCCTCCGTCTTGATATGATGGGACTGATCATCGTGATGGGTCTGTGTACAGGGGTCGCGGTCATGGTTGGTCAGAATCTTGGTGCCGGGAAAGTTGAACGGGCAGAGAAAGCGGTCAAATACGCAGCAATCATTAACGCGGTGTTCATGATGTGTGTTGCGGCGCTCTATCTGGTCTTTGCGACAGAGTTCCTGAAGTTCTTCGGCGCTACGGGCGAATCGCTCGCGGACGGGATCCTGTTTATGCAGATCGTTCCGCTGTCCTACTTTATCGTGGCCATAGCTATGACTCTGGGATTTGCGATGAATGGTGCCGGTATGACCCGCCCCGGGATGTACTCGGCGATCGCCGGTCAGCTGATCGTTCAGGTGGGTCTTGCAGCATTCTTTGCGCTCAGCGGTTACCCCCTCCAGTATATCTGGTATGCAGCTGTATGCGGAACGGTCGTGATGTTCAGTTTCGATCTGTTCTTCTACCTGCAGGGAGGCTGGAAGACGAAGAAGCTGAGGATCGACAGCGAGGAAAAACCCGCCGAATTGAACTGAATACACATGATCGGGGCTGCAGAAAGCAGCACGACCCGATAAACTTTTTTTTTTGCTTACAATTCTTAGTTGAATATTTCACAAACGATGAACGACCTTAACTGTTCAACAAAATCTTGAAAATAGGATATTTCCACCGCGGGACGCTCCGCGCCGGGTCGCAAATCAAAGATTTGCTCAAGGCTTACGTCGCTTCGCTCCCCTCGCCAGTCCCCTCCCGCACCCCAAAATCAAAAAAAAGGACTGGAATATTGGTGAATTATTTTAAAAATTACGTGCCTCAGAATTACGTTCGCAGGAACATTCCCGCAAGCCTGGATTTCGAAAGAACGATCGTTGTCGGTCGTCCGTGAGGACAGGTGTACGGGGATCTTGTCGCCATGAGCTGGCGTAAGAGACGCTGCATCTGTTCGACCGTAAGCGGCGTATTTCCCTTCACGACAGCACGACACGCGGCGGTCTTCAGCACCCGGTCAAGGACCTCGTCGGTGCTGCCTACTCCGTCCAAAGCCGCTGCCAGAATTGCGTGGATGACCTCCGGGTCACCGAGCGTCGCCGAGATGACCGGGACCGAGCGGACCATCCAGACGTCTTTCCCGAACGGTTCCAGAACATACCCTGCCGCGGCGAGGACATCCAGCAGATCGGGCAGAGCAGTGATCTCCTTTTTCGAAAGCGTGATCGGGAGCGGAACGATGAGCTCCTGACCCGCCTCTGCCGACGATGAGCGGGCAACGAGCTGATCATACATGATCCGCTCATGTGCCGCATGCTGATCGACAACGATCAGGTCGCCGACTTCGTTCTTTGCGAGGATGTAGGTATCGCCGATCTGACCGAGGACTTCGGGAACGGAAACATTCGTTTCCGGCAGGTCCCCGATCTCGGTCCGCCGAAGCTGCTTCTCC
>Ga0265294_10011007_pt1 | contig 10217 bp, 5 predicted proteins | sample MunlanPumphouse3_FD_192504 | JGI IMG/M metagenome (GOLD analysis project Ga0265294, IMG submission 192504) | Groundwater microbial communities from a municipal landfill in Southern Ontario, Canada - Pumphouse #3 | ecosystem: Environmental > Aquatic > Deep subsurface > Groundwater | place...
ATATCATTAATTCCATCACCCGTCATCGCGACGGTGTTTTTGTTTTCTTTTAAGGTTTCAATAATGGCTTCTTTTTGTTCCGGAGTGACACGGCCAAAAACTGTATAATAAAGCGCTACTTGTTTGACGTTTTCAATTGTCATATTTTCTAATGAAATATAATTTTCCGCTCCTTCAATGCCAGCTTGTCGCGCAATTTCGCTTGTTGTTGACGCACTATCTCCAGAGATGACTTTGATAGCAACTCCATTATTCTTGAACCACTTAAATGTTTCGATAGCATCAGGGCGAATTCTGTCTTGAAGAACAACAATTGCCAAAGGGTTAACACTCCCTTTTATTTTTGAATCTTTGATTTCGTTCTTCGCTTGTCCTACTACTAAAACGCGGTATCCAAGAGAAGTGTATTCTTCAATTTTTGACATCGTCGCTTTTTGGTTAGTTAAATCTAAAAATTCGGCCGCGCCAATCACATATGTTTTGTCACCTTTAAAAGAGGCAGCAGAATATTTATTTTCACTATTAAATGGAATGGCAACCTTGACCCATGACGACAAATCATATGTAAAGTAATTTCGCAAAGCTTTAGCGGTAGCGTTATTATCTTTTGTGGCGATGAGAACATTAGAAATTATTTGAGCGATTTCTTCTTTATCTCTTCCTCCGAGAGGATAGAAAGTTTTTACCTTCATTGAACCATCAGTAATGGTTCCAGTTTTGTCAATGCACAGCACATTAGTGCGTGCGAGCATTTCCACAGAATAAAAATCCTGAACTTGAGCTTTTTTCTTAGCCAAAGAGATAACCGCTAAGGCCAACGCTAATGAAGTTAATAAATATAGCCCAGAGGGAATCATCGCTACCATTGAGCCAGAAATATACTTAATTGATTCTTTCAATAAATCAGCGGTTTGGAAACTACCTTGCAACCAATAAACCACCGCAGTTAAAATTCCCATGATAATAACAAGAGAACCAATGACACGAAAAAGATAACGTAATGATAATAAAATCTGTGAGGGTGAACGGTGAAATTTATTCGCCGCGCCTTGCAAATGTTCAACATAACTATCCTTGCCAACCTTTTCCACTCGCGCAAAAGCCTGGCCACTCACAACAAACGAGCCAGAGAGAAGCAAATCTCCCGGTTTTTTAACAACATCATTAGACTCTCCTGTCAATAATGATTCGTTAACAATTAATGAAGCATCTAATAAGATGCAATCAGCGCAAATTTGCGAATCTCTCGCAAGGAAAGTAATATCATCAAGAACAATCTGTTTAATTCCCACTGTTTGCTTTACTTTATCTCGAATAACGACAACTTTTGGTTGAGTAAGCAAACGCAACTTGCCCATTAAAATTCGTGCTTTAAGATCTTCGTATAGACCAATAATGATATTAGGAATGAGAACAAATAGAAAAAAGAGTCCCCAGTAATATCCGCCCCAAATCATTAAACCAGCAATCGCAAATAAAACAATATTGAAAAAACTAAACAAATTATCAAAAAAGATTTGAGCATAGCTCTTTCCGATGGCGATTTTTGTCTTATTGTAAAGTTTTTGCTTAATTCGCTGTTTAACTTGCTGACTAGAAAGTCCCTCCTCAACAGAGGGGTTAAATCTTTCAATATTACTAATTTTCGTTTTTTTACTCATGTGGTTATTTATAACTATAATAAAAAACTTGGAATATAAATCCAAGTTTAATTATATAAATTAATATTTATTCATGCGAGTACAGGCGATTATCAGATATGTACTTTAAGATAAAATCATTGCTACCTTTTTCTACTTCACTATATTGATAAGTAGTCTCTGTGATAAGACCATCGGTAATTTTAATATCAATATAATATTTAATTTCAAGAGTGTCATCGTTTGAAGTAAGGCGAGACGAAGAAGCTTGATAAACAACTTCAAATGAAGTTCCGTTTCGTAAAGCTCTAAAAGAAACTGCAAATTGATTACTAGTTGGCAAGGCCCCGTTTTGATTATCAACATAGTTAATTGTTTCAGTTAAATACCCAGCAATCTCACTCGATTTCGTTAAATTCGTTCTTTGGAAATAACGATAATCATTGTAGGATGATTCAACTGAAGAATCATATGAGTCATCAATATAATCGTAACTTTCAGTAAAGACTTCTCCCTCGCTACTAATAGCGAGTAAATATGTTCCAGATGTATTGACTAAAGAGTGTTCCAAAGTAGCTGGATCGCTAGCGGAGAGATTCCATTTTTCATCATGAAGAGTCGAGGTTCCTGAGACTGAATAACTAGTATTATTTCTCGTTAAAGTATTGATTATTTGATAGTTATAATCACCATCAGTTCGTGAACTAGTGTTGTCAGGATCAACAGGATCTGGATAAAGAGCTTGATTAGTGTATGTATAAACAACTTTATTAGCGTAATAATCATTGGAATCAATGACGGATAAAAATGAGTCGAGAGTCTCGTTCGTTACTTCTTGTTCATTAACTACAAAAAGTTGAGAAATAGCATTGTCCAACGTTTCATTGTTTGCATAATCAAATATATCGTGGTTAGTAACATTGGGGTCATCATAAACATAAGTGTCACCGTTTCCCCCACAAGCAGTTAAAAGGAATGATGTTGCGACAATAAGAAATATTTTTTTGTTAATCATCTTTCTTCTCCCTTTTTTTCTGAAAATATTTTTTGATTTTATCTGAGCAATCTTTTTCAAGAATATGGCCAGTCACTAATGGATGATGGTTGATGTTTTGGGCCTTCAAGACATCAATTGAAGTCCCAAGACCTCCTCCCTTAATATCACAAGCTCCAAAATAAACATGAGCAATACGCGATTGAATGATGGCACCAGAACACATGATGCATGGTTCAATGGTGACAAATAATTCACAACCTTCCAATCTCCAATTCTTTAATTTTTGACTAGCTTTTCGAATTGCGATAATTTCAGCGTGAGCGGTAGGATCGTTTGTTATTTCACGTTTGTTAAAGCCTCGAGAGACGATATGATTATCCTTAACAATCACACATCCGATTGGCACTTCGTCAACCGCTAAAGCCTTATCTGCTTCTTTTAAAGCAGCTTTCATATATTTCTCTTCCCTAGTCATTTTTTAAAACCACCGCACATGAATACATAACTTAAGGCTGCTACATTCCTGTCCTGACCTGGTTCGCAAATACTCATCGCGATGGCGGTATCATTATAACATAATCTATTATTTATAATGTCAATGAAGTGTGTTTTAGTAATGTTTCAAAGGATGATAAAAAAAGACTATTAATAAATAGTCTCTTCTTTTAATATTCTTATTTAATTGGCTTTAAAACTTTAAGTCCGCCCATGAATGGTTGAAGAACTTCAGGGATCTTAACCGATCCGTCCGCTTGCTGATATTGCTCCAAAATAGCGGGGAAAACGCGTGATGTAGCAAGTCCAGAAGCGTTAAGTGTATGAACATATTTTGTTTTTCCTGTCTCTTTATCGCGATAGCGAATCATGCCTCGTCGCGCTTGATAATCGCGAGCGTTGGACGCCGAAGAAACTTCTTTATAAATGTCTATAGAAGGAATGTACACTTCAATATCATAAGTTCGAGCCATAGAGTGAGAAATATCACCAGCCGCTAACTTGCTTACGCGATAATGAAGTCCAAGCTTTGAAACAAGTGACATAGCTTTATGAACTAATTCATCAAAAGCTTTATCGCTTTCGTCCGGCTTTGTATATTGAACCATCTCAACCTTATTAAATTGATAACCGCGAATCATGCCTCGCTCTTCAGTGCGATATGAACCGGCCTCACGACGATAACAAGGAGTATAGGCAAAATATTTGCGAGGTAAGTCCTCTTCTTTGAGAATTTCATCGCGATGAAAATTAACTAGAGCAGTTTCAGCAGTTGGCAATAAGAATCTTTGTGGTTCGAGACCTTCGAGCCAAAAAACCTCTTCTCTAAATTTAGGAAATTGGCCAGCTACATAACCAGATTGCTCGTTTAATAAATGAGGTGGTAGGATAAATTCATATCCATCCTTCAAATGTTCAGAAATGAAAAAATTAACTAGTGCCCATTCGAGTTGAGCGCCTAAGTTGGTATAAACCCAAGTCCCTCTTCCAGAAATTTTACTCGCCCGATCATAATCAATAAGTCCAAGAGATGTCGCTAATTCGACATGGTCTTTTATTTTAAAATCAAAAACGGGTTTTGCACCGAGGATTTTAATAACTTTATTATTCTCTTTACCACCGCCTACAAGATCATCATCAGGAAGATTGGGAAGAGCGGCCATAAAATTAAATATTTTGCCTTCCAATATTTTTAATTTCTCTTCATTTTCAGCGTTAAAATTTGCAATTTCTTTGGCTTTTGCAAAGATTTTGCTAATATCTTCACCAGCTTTTTTAGCGGCAGGAACGCTAGAAGATAAACGATTAATTTCAGCTTTATTATCTTCCACCATGTGAATGAGATTTTTCTTTTCTGCATCCCATTGCAATAATTCAGTAAAATCAGCGTCCCAAAGTTTCTTCTTGAGTGATTCCTTTACTTTTTCTGGATTTTCACGAATCAAATTAATATCTAACATAATCAATTCCTCCTAGAATTAATATCATTAATTTCTTGTGTATAAAATTCGATGAGATCTTGACCAAAAATTTCTAAATTATGCTTGGAAATTTCCTGATATGCTTTTTTAGTTGTAGGTTTTAAATTTCCTTCTAAAAAGCTCTTAACCATATCTGTCAAAGTCTCGGAATATTGAGCAATATAAGCCGTTTCTTCATCCACTAACATTTTTGAGCAAACCGCTTGTTTACGCACAATAAGTTGACATTGAGCAGCCATTGCTTCTTCAATACTAATAACGCCAGCCATTCGATAACCAGGAAACATAAAGATGTCAGCGTTCAATAAAACGCTTCGATAAATATCTTCGGGAATAGAGCTTTTGAACTTTACATTTTTAGGCGCTTTTTTAATAATCTTTTTTAATCTTGTGCCAAAACGATATGCGGCGTCTTCACAACCAATATAATAAAATATTGCTTCAGGACATTTTTTAGCAGCGTTAATAAAGGCGTTTATTCCGTCCATATTATTGGTATATTCACCCATTGCGACAACTAACTTTCGATTCTTATCTTCACTAAAATAACGGTAAAACAATTCTTTTTCATCATCGCGTGAGAAATCAAATCGCGAGAGGTTTACACCTGGAAGGCACACTTTAATTGGAGCTAGAACCCCGTTTTGAAGCAAAAAATCTTTAGCACTTTCTGTTGGAGCAAGAACTAAATTCATCTTATTAAGAAATTTTAAAGCCTTAGGCTTTAATAACATCGTTCGTATTCCATCCTTGCTCTTATAATCAATGTACGAAGCATTAGGATCGTCCTCGCAGCAAAGAGCGGAACAAACAAGTGGAATTTTTCTTTCCATTGCTTCATTCAATTTTGTTTCTGGTTCAATATAGGCGTAGTGAGCAACATCAAAAGAATCAGCTGAATTATTAGCGTATTGAACACTATTTAATTCGAGAGCACTTTTGATGTTTCTTCTTAAGCGTGCTCCTTCAAAATTTGGTGCTTTTTTGCTTAATTGAAATGGAACAAAAACTTTCATGCTTATTCTTCAGAATTTTCTTCAACAGATTCTATTTCTTCTCCCTCAATGTTGTCATCAACATCGCAAGCATCATCATCTTCATGGGTGACAATTGCGATTGAAACAACCTTTTGGCGTCCTTCAAGATTCATAATTTTTACACCTTGTGTGTTACGACCAATAGTTCTGATTTGATCAAGATGAGTTCGAATAACAATGCCAGCATTAGTGATAACCATAAGATCTTCATCGCCATTAACGGCTCTAACAGCCACTAGTTTACCAACCTTATTAGTCACTTTAAGCGTTGAGACACCTTTAGCTCCGCGTTTTGTTAAACGATAAACTTGATTTCCATCTTCGTCTTGAACATCTGTCATTTTTCCATAACCTTTATCCGTCAAGACAAGTATTTTGTTGCCGCCAAGTTGTGTCGTCACTCCAATAACCTTTTCGCCTTCGGCAAGTTCGATACCTTTAACACCGGAAGCGTTTCGCCCCATTGGGCGAGCTTCGCCAGCATAGAAATTTACCATCTTCCCATTGGAAGCAGCAATTCCAACAATAGTGTTTTCTTCAATTTCACGAACATCGAGAAGCATATCACCTTCTCTTAAGCCCATAGCAATCTTGCCGTTTTGACGAATCGACTCATATTCTTTAATATGCGTTTTCTTTACCAAACCTTCTTCAGTAAAGAACATCAAATAGTGGTCGTCGCGATATTCATCGCAAGCGATGATAGATTTAACTGTCTCGCCTTTTTCAATATTGATAAGGTTAATAACAGGAATACCTTTACCTGTTTTTTGATATTCTGGAATTTGATATCCACGAATACGATAAACCTTCCCTAAAGAAGTAAAGAATAATAAATCGGTATGGGTACGCGTATACACCATTAATTCCACAACATCGTTTTCATTTAGGGAGGTTCCGCGCACTCCGCGCCCGCCACGATGTTGAGCTCTAAACGAATCAGCAGTTAATCTCTTTACATAACCACCTCTTGATAAGGTGATAACAATTTGCTCTTCGGGAATCAAATCTTCGTCATCGATGCTAGCGGCTTGATTGGAGATTTCGGTTCGGCGATCATCACCAAATTTTTCTTCAACCTCTTTTAATTCTTTAAGAACAATTTCCACCTCATTTTCTCGACTAGATAGAATGCGGTTATATTCTTTAATATTAAGTTCTAATTGAACTCTTTCAGCTTCTAATTTTTCAGTTTCAATACCAGTTAAACGACGTAAATTCATCCCCAAAATGGCTTGAACTTGTAAATCGGTGAATTCAAATTTGGATTTTAATTTTTCACACGCTTCTTCTGGAGTGTTACTCGCCTTAATTAAATCAACGATTTCATCAATGTTGTCGTGACATTTAATCAAACCGATAACAATATGATCACGAGCTTCATCTTTTGCTAACAAGAACTTTGTTCTTCGTCTAATAACTTCGACTTGGAAATCCAAATAATTAGTAAGTAATTCTTTTAAAGTACAAACTTTAGGAGCGTTGTCCACCAAACAAAGATTGATAATGCCGTAACTAGATTGAAGTTGCGTCATTTTGAAAAGTTGATTGAGTAAAACTTCAGGAATAATATCTCTTCTCACTTCAATAACAACTCGAATACCATCTTTGTTAGATTCATCACGAATATCAGTGATACCATCGATGACCTTGTCTCTTGCTAAATTAGCAATATTTTCAATCATCAAAGCTTTATTGATACCATAAGGTATCTCGGTAACAACAATTTGTTTTAGACCGCGATCGCCTCTTTCTTCAATGTTGCATTTTGAACGGATAGCAATACTCCCTGTTCCAGTTTCGTATGCATCTCTAATTCCCCCACGGCCTAAGATAATAGCGCCAGTTGGAAAATCTGGACCTTTAATATATTCCATTAATTCTTCAATGGTAATTTCAGGATTGTGGGCAAGAGCGACAACACCATTGATAACTTCTGTTAAATTATGTGGTGGCATATTGGTGGCCATCCCAACAGCAATGCCTGAGGAACCATTAACTAATAAATTAGGAAAACGAGAAGGCAAGACAGTTGGCTCTTGATCAACACCATCGTAATTATCCATAAAATCAACAGTGTTGCAATTAATATCTCGAACCATTTCAAGAGCTAATTTAGCCATTCTAGCTTCCGTATATCGATAGGCAGCTGGTTCGTCGCCATCGATAGAACCAAAGTTGCCATGTCCTTCAACAAGCATATAACGCATTGAGAATGGTTGAGCTAATCGCACAAGGGCACCATAGATAGCGGAGTCACCATGTGGATGATATTTACCCATGACATCACCAACAATACGCGCGCATTTTTTAAATGGTTTGTCAGGGGTGGTGTTTGTTTCATTCATAGAGTAAACAATACGACGATGGACTGGTTTCATGCCATCACGAACATCAGGAAGAGCTCGCGCAACAATAACACTCATCGCATAGTCAAGAAATGAGGTCTGAACTAATTCAGCTGTGCCAATATCAGTTAGTCCTGGAACAACTCCTTCTTCAATTTCTTCCATTTCATCAACAGAAGCGGTTTTGTTTTCTGAATCTTTAACTTCGCTTTCAGTTTCTTCTGTTTTTAATTTTTCATCTTCAAATAACATAATAAATAGTTTCTCCTATTAAACATCGAGATTTTTCACGAATTTGGCGTTTTCATGAATGAACTCTTTACGGGGAGATACATCATCGCCCATCAAATCGGTAAACACTTGTTCGGCTTTAATAGCATCATCAAGTGTCACGCGAAGCATTTTACGAGTTTTGGGATCCATGGTAGTGTCCCAAAGTTGAATAGCATCCATTTCACCAAGACCTTTATAACGTTGGAAAGGATAGCCAGGTTTCAAATTAAGGTTCTTTTTCAAAGCATCTAATTGCTCGTCGTTGTAGGCGTAGAATTGTTTGCCATGATACTCAATTTTATATAAAGGTGGTTGAGCAATATAGACATAACCATTTTCAATCAAAGGTCGCATGAAACGATAGAAGAATGTTAATAGCAAAATACGAATGTGGCTTCCATCAACATCAGCATCTGTCATGATTACCACTTTGTGATATCTGACTTTGCTAATATCAAATTCAGGATCAATGCCTCCGCCAATAGCGGTAATCATATTACCAATTTCAGCATTAGCAAAAATTCTTTTAGCTTGAGCTTTTTCAACATTCAAAATCTTTCCACGAAGTGGAAGAATAGCTTGTGTTTCACGATTACGTCCGTTTTTAGCCGAGCCACCAGCGGAGTTACCTTCAACAATATAAATCTCACACGCAGCGGGATCTTTACTTGAACAGTCAGCTAATTTGCCCGGGAGGGTGGTTAACTCTAAAGCGCCTTTACGACGAATGTCTTCACGCGCTTTTCTAGCTGCCATACGAGCGTTCGCGGCCATGACAATTTTTTCCATAATTGTACGTGCTACACGAGGGTTCTCAAGTAAGAATCTATTTAATTGCTCCCCAACAACAGAGGAGACAATTTTACGAACCTCTGAATTTCCTAATTTTGTTTTTGTTTGACCTTCAAATTGAGGATTGGGATGCTTAACAGAAATAACAGCGGTTAACCCTTCGGTAATATCATCATAAGAAAGATCATCTTCGCCATCTTTTAAGAATTTATATTCACGGGCGTAATTATTGACCACTCTTCGTAAAGCATCTCTAAATCCTGTCTCGTGCATACCACCTTCGTGGGTATGAACATTATTACAGAAGGAATAAACATTAGAAGAATAACCGTCGTCATATTGCATAGCTACTTCAACATAGGTATGAGCGGTGTGACCACTCGGCAAAGTAACAGGAACACTTCCTTCGCAATAAATTACTTCGTCAAACAATTTGGACTTATGATTATTGATGAATAAAACATACTCTTTAATACCACCTTTATAGCAGAAAGAATTATGAATATTAGGTGTTACTCTTAAATCTGAGACATTCATTTTGATACCTCTATTTAAGTAGGCCACTTGTCTCATTCGATCACGAATAGTGTCATAACTATATTCGGTTGTATCAGTAAAAATTGTCGCGTCCGGTTTGAAAGTAACCATGGTTCCTGTTTCTTCGGCGGAACAAGTTCCAATTTTTTGTAAATGCTTAACGATGTGACCACCATTTTCAAAGCGAATAAAATAGACGCCTCCATCTTTTTTAACTGTTACTTCACACCACTCAGAAAGGGCGTTAACAACAGAAGCACCAACGCCGTGTAAGCCACCAGAGACTTTGTATCCGCCTCCTTCGCCAAACTTTCCACCAGCGTGGAGAATAGTGTAGACAGTCTCAACACCAGAGAGACCGCTTTTTGCCACTACATCAACAGGAATGCCACGTCCATTATCGACGACAGTGATTGTGTTGCCGGGATTGATTGAAATATCAACCTCAGTACAATAACCCGCTAAGGCTTCGTCGATAGAATTATCAACAATCTCCCAAACGAGATGGTGGAGACCAGCGGCAGAAGTTGTACCGATATACATACCTGGTCTTTTTCTCACTGCTTCAAGGCCTTCTAAAACCTGAATGTTGGTTGCAGTATACTTTTTATCAGCTT
>Ga0265294_10011008_pt1 | contig 10217 bp, 8 predicted proteins | sample MunlanPumphouse3_FD_192504 | JGI IMG/M metagenome (GOLD analysis project Ga0265294, IMG submission 192504) | Groundwater microbial communities from a municipal landfill in Southern Ontario, Canada - Pumphouse #3 | ecosystem: Environmental > Aquatic > Deep subsurface > Groundwater | place...
GGCACAGGCGCCCAAGAGCAATGCCATCAAGCGCGCCATGGAAGCGTCACGCCGCGCCGTGGAACGGGCGTCGTCGCTGGAAGTGCCAAACCATTTGCGCAATGCGCCCGTCAAAGCCATGCGTACACAGCATGGGTATAGCGAAGGGTACCAGTATCCCCATGATGCGGAGGAAGGCATCGTGCAGGCGTCGTACTTTCCCATAGGGTGGGAACCGCAGGATTTCTACTCTCCTACCGTGCACGGGTACGAAGAGGAAGTCCGGCAGCGTCTTGCGCGTGCCAAGACGATCATTCGCCAGCGGGATGCTATGCGTTCATAGTCCGGGTGTTTACGGTGCGCTTTCCGGGAAGAGCTGCTGTTCCATTCTCTTACATGCTGCCAACCATGCACTGCTTTGCTGTGTGTCTCTGCCGCCGCTGTAACGTTGTCGAAAGTCCGCGAAGCGTTCTTCTAATGTGACGATCGTGTCGCCCATCACGCGTTTATCGGCGTAAAAGAGCAATTGTTGCTCTATTGTTGTGGGATCTTCTCCTTTCATTCCGTGTGTTCTGAAGATATGCCCGATTGCAGGAAATCCCTGTTCCGTTACAAATTGTGCTGCTGCGTCTTCGTGGATGCTGCCGTACGTTTTTTTGAGGTCTGCCCAGTGTTCCCGTGTCGGTTGCGGTGCGTTGTCTGATGTTGTTGGCAGAAAGTCTACGAAGCGAAATAAGTCGTGCAGCTGGGCTGCGCGCTCAAGCGCAAGTGGGCGCACGATGTATCCCTTGCTCAGCATGTGTTCCCCGATCTGTCTGGCGAACGCGGCAACGGCGTCACAGTGCTGAGCGACGTTCTCTGGCAGACATACATGCGCGCGCCATGTTTGCACTTGTTGTTGTGTGGGTAGGGCGATATCTCTGAATGTACAGGTTACCTGCCGTGTGCCATTCGTTCGTTCATCAATGTGTATTATGATGCGATCGTCCTGTGGATTTGTGTTTTCCAGACGCTCTGACCACTCGATGCATCGAATACCCGCGTGGTCTTCGGATTGTTCCGCGAGCGTGCGTGCCGCCGTTTCGGGTAATCGATAGAGATCGATGTGCAATAGTTCGCCGTGTGCTTGTGTGAGGTAACGCTGTTCCAGTGCGAATGTCGGACTCGTGATGTGTTCTGCAATTCCGAGCGCTTGCCCGAATCCCTGCAGGAACGTTGTCTTGCCTGCGCCTAGGGGGCCCGAGAGCAAAACGGTGAGTGGCACGGTATACAGCGTCCGTGCCAGTGATGCGCCGCTTTGCTCCATTTCTTCAGCCGTTCGTGCCGTTATACTGCATTGATCAGGCATTGCCTAATTATTAAAAATGTAGTAAAATATACATGAAAATACACTCCAACTTCTTATGTCACGCAACAGTACTACGCCTGTCGCCTTCCGCCAAATGCCCCTGCATCGCAAGTGGGAACCACATCCTTTGTATTTTCTCGTGGAGCGTTCTTCGTTCTGGATTGCAACGCTTTCGGTTATTGCGTTTCTTGTTGGTAATATGGTGGGGCAGCATGGTTGGTACGTTTTTTGGCATTCGGTTTGGGGGGAGGGGAGTGATTTGACGATTACATACACAGGAACGGTGACGCCTGTCGATCGGGTGCCGGACTACGTGCGTTGGGCACAGGAATACGGCGGCAATCCGCACACCCATACTTTTCAGCAGGTACCACTCGATTTGATGGTGCCACTGCCCTCCTATCATACGTCTCTTCAACACGAACACATGGCGCAGTCGCCGATTGGTCAGATCTATTCGGTTGGCTACATGGGTGCATACGATACCGGTGGTGACAGCGATGGATCGCATGCCGGTGTCGATATCCGCTTGCCCGTAGGCACGCCTATTCGTTCGATTGCCAATGGTATCGTTTCTGAAGTGAAGAATGCCGGCGGATTTGGTATGACTGTGGTCATCAAGCATCCCAATATGCCTTCGCCGAGCGGTCAGGGAACCGAAACGCTCTATTCCAGCTACGCTCACCTGAGCGCGACGTACATAGAAGAAGGAACGTATGTGCAGAAGGGGCAACGTATAGCTCTTAGTGGTGCGACTGGCACAGTGAGCGGACCGCATCTGCATTTCCAGATCGATCACGAGAGTGCTCCGTGGCATCCGTATTGGCCTTTCTCTACAGATGAACTGCGACGTGCCGGTCTGAGTTCGTACCAGGCAGTCAACAGCGGCTTTATGAGTACTCGTGGTTTCACCTACACCATTAGTCCCATGGTGTACGTGCAGAGCAATCCGTCGGTGATGGTCGTTGTGCATACCGATGCTGCGGATACGGATGATTCCGCGACGAAGGAGTCGGATCGCCCCTTAACGTTTGAGGAGCAAATCGCTCTCTTGCAGGGGCGTGCTCTGCAACGTGCACAGGAGCGTTTGGCACGTTCGACTCGCGCTACTTCCACTCCTGTTGCAGTGGCACAACCACAACCACTTCAGCAGCAAGAGCAATCTGACGTCGTAGATGTGCGTACGCGATCCGCTGTTGTCGATGCTGTTGCCGATACGTATCCTGTGGCACCCCCGATGATTTTGGAGCGTTCCGACGGGATCGCCACCCAACGTGTTGCCTCTGTAGCTATCTATCATGCTGGCTCGTTTTCCGGTCGCAGCTGGGAAACGGTGACTGTCAAGCTGCTCGATGCAGATGACAATGTTGTTCGTTATCCTGCCATGAATACGGACGTACACATGCGTACCGCGTACGGCAGTGCGGAATTCCGTCCTGCTGTGCTCAAGGCATCTGATTTCGTCAATGGGGAAGCCACGATACAAATGCTGCCGCGCGGCAGGGGCACGGTCGTGATCATTGCCCAGCCGTTCGGCGTGCTCAGTGCTCCGATGGTGTATCGGTAGCTATGTGCATGCAGCGTTCCGTATAGAGCGACAAGCAGAGCATGATCGTCATGAGTATGAGTGCGGCAAGGAACTTTTCCCGCGTAGAGAGGAAGAGTGCTGCTGTACCCAGTATTGCTCCCATGACTGCCGTAAGAGCGATAATGTGCCGTTGGGACCATCCGCACTGCCGCAGTCGATGGTGCAGATGTTCCCCTTGCGTGCTGCCGTGCCAGGGCAGGCGTCCTTGCATCATGCGGCGCACAATGACGATGCCGCTATCGATCAGTGGTACTCCCAATACCAGGAATGCCGTTGCGACTTTGCCGCCTGCGTAAATCGTCAGCACACCCAGCATGAGGCCGAAAAACATGGATCCCGTATCTCCCAGGAGGATGCGGTTTGGAGGGAAATCGAACATGAGGCATGCTCCACTGACACCGGCGAGTGAGAATGCCAGTGTTGCTAATGCTTTTTGCATCTGAGGATCCATGTGCGCAATTCTTGGGCTGAGTGCCAACGCACCTATGGTGAGGAAACCGATCGTGGAGAGCAGCGATACCTGCCCCGGAATGCCGTCGAACCAGTTGAGTGCGTTGATGGTGAGCAGGAGCCATAGGACGGTGAATATACCGCTCCAGACTGGCGGATTCCGGAAGAGCGCCCAGGGGATGATGAAAGTGTCGAGGCTGATGATGCCGCCCATTGGGTTGGTAATCGTGTAAATACGTGTCCCTGTGGCGAATATCAGCAGTGCTACGGCGATCTGCACGCCGAATCGCGGCAGTGCCGGCAGCGGTCGTCGGTCATCGATGTATGCGATACCTGCCAGCAATACGATGCCCAAAATTAGTCCGGTATTCTGTTGATTCAGCGGCATATACAGTATGAATACTGCGAGGAATGTTATAACGGCGGCGATGCCGACAGGGTAGGGGAGGCGTTTGCGGTTCAGGCCGTAGCGTTCGGGAAAATCGAGCAGACCCCACCGTGGAAATACACGCATTGCGGCAGCTATGAGCAGCACTGTTCCTGCGAACGCACATGCGGGTAACCAGAGGAGCGTCGGCATTTCTTCCATGTGCGCGTATCATACACGTGTGTCTCACGTTCGCATGGCCTGTCACCGGGAGATTTACGGCGTGCTGGGCAGGCATCCCCTCATGACTGCACTGCTGCGTTCATGGAATGCGTATTTGCGTACTGCCGGTTTCGATGCGTGCATGGTGCGCTATACCGCTACAGAGGATTCCCTACTCGAACGTTTGAGTGAGATGTTCCATTACGATCGGCGACTCTATGTTCTTGCACCGGATCTGCGCGCGTCAATCATTCCTTTTCTCGATCGCTGTGAGCTCCATTGCTTGCCCGCCGTCATTGTTAATGACGGCGGCGTGCTCTGCGGACTCTCTGTATCGGAACATGTGTTACTGGATCCTGCTGCCTGTCTGCGCTTGCTCCATTCGTCAGCGTGAGATCTGTTCCTGCGTCAATGGTGCCTGCTCGTCATGCCGGTGCGGTATTGCTAGAATGCATGCACGTTCCCTCATTTGTTTATGCAGAAACTCTCTGATGCTTCACTCACGGGCAAGCGCGTCCTCCTGCGTGCAGGGTTCGATGTGCCGATTACCGATGGTACTGTCAGCGATGCATCCCGCATCGAAGCGGTTGTGCCTACCATGCGGCACATTCTGGATGCCGGTGCAGCTCTCATCATCATGGCGCATCAAGGGCGTCCCAAAGGCAAAGCCGATCCAGCGTTCTCTCAAAAACCGCTCGTGCCGCTTTTGCAGACATTCCTTGGGGTCGATGTAGATTTTGCATCGAGCTGCATTGGCGAAGAGGCTGGGAAGAAGAGTGTGGCGCTTCGCCCGGGGCAGGTACTCTTGCTGGAAAACCTGCGTTTCGAGCCGGGGGAAAAAGCCAATGATCCCCAATTTGCCAAGGAACTGGCATCGTTGGCCGATGTGTACGTGAATGACGCTTTCCCCAATTGCCACCGAGCTCATGCGAGTATGGTCGGTGTTCCCGCCATTCTTCCTGCGTATATGGGATTGCATCTGGAACAGGAAGTGCAACATGTCGGTGCGGTGAATAACCACCCTGCCCGCCCGTTTGCCCTCATCATCAGCGGCGCGAAAATGGAGACGAAGATACCGGTGATTGAGCACTGTCTTGGTGCAGGTGACGATGTGCTGCTCGGCGGATGCATTGCCAATACATTCATTGCCGCACGCGGTTTCGATGTTGGCGAGTCGAAGTACGAGGAACAATACATGGAGAAGGCTCAGGAGATCATGCTGGAGAGCGAGAAACCGGAGCTGGCCATGGTGCATGTACCGCGGGATGTCGTGGTAGCTTCCGTTCCGGAGGAAAAAGCAGAGAAGATTAATCTTCCTGTGGAAAACATTGGCGGAGACATGAAGATTTTCGATATAGGCAAAGTGACGATTGAGCGGTACATCGAGGTGATCCGCAAAGCGAAAACTATTGTCTGGAATGGTCCGTTGGGACTGTATGAATACAATAGGTTTTCGCATGCCACCAAACGCATAGCGGAAGCAGTTGCCGAGTGTACCAAAGCCGGAGCTACGACGATTGTCGGCGGCGGCGATACGATCGACTTTCACACCCGCTACGGTTATTCCATGGATGCGTACACCTTCGTTAGCATGGGCGGGGGTGCAATGTTGGCAATGATTGCGGGCACACCTCTTCCTGGACTCGTAGCGCTGTCGAAGAACCATGGATGATCGCGTGACTGTCCTGACGCCGGCAGAAGGGGAGTCCTGGTCGGCGTTTCTGCGCCGTATCCGCGGCACGAAGGACGATGTTATCGTCGTTCTCTCTGCGGTGCATGATGAGGAATTGCTTGCGAGCGAGCACGACAGGGCTGCCCTGCTTTCGTTACTCCAATCTGTGAGCAGTCGGGTGCGGCTCGTGACGCGCAGCCGCGACCTCGTTGCGATGGCACGGGAGAAAGGCATCCGCGTTTTCGATCACTTAGACGATGTGCGACGCCTTCTGGCGGGGCATCCACAGCTCAGTACCATCATCCGGACACTCTCTCCTGCTCTCTGGCGACAGCAACTCCGTTCCAAATTACAGGCGATCGGCGTTCTCTCGCTGCCTAAGGTTCGCGTTTGGGTGCTCATTGCCGTGAGCATCATCCTTTTCGGTTTCGTTATTTTCCGCCTGTTGCCGTCTGCCGATATTACCGTGACGCCGCGTAACGATACGGTTAGCCAGACTGCCAATATCTTCCTCGTACAGTCCGGCGCCCTGGTTGATTTGCCGGATCGCGTGCGTTCGTTAGAACTCAAACCTATTGTGATCCGCTTGCATCGTTCCATGACTTTCGACCAGGTCAGTCGTGAATTCATTGGCCAGAATGCGCGGGCTATTATGACGGTGCATAACGAATCGAGTGAACGTTACACCCTGCGCAGCGGTTCGCGCCTCCAAAACCAGGCGGGTATGGTGTTCCGCACGCAGGAACCGATTTTTGTAGATCCCGACCAGACGGTGCATGTAGAAGCGGTTGCTGATCCGGAAGATATTTATGGTGAGATTGTTGGGGAACGCGGCAACGTTCCCGGTGGTGTGCGTTGGGATTTCCCCGGTCTGCGTCCAGAGACACAACGCCTGGTGTACGCCATCAACGCCGAACCAGCGTCTGGTGGCGTCTCGGAGTATCGCACTGTTCTCAATCAACGGGATGTAGAGCTTGCGGAGCGCCAGCTGAAGCAGCAGCTCCTGAGTACTGCCAGCCAGATGGTGGATGAAGAAATCCTCCTCTACAACGAGGCACATCCCAATGAGATTCTCACGAGGCTCTATTACGATGAACTCACGAGAGCGACTTTTACGGGGTTCGTGCTCCCATTGCAGTTCGTTGGTGAACCCGTTCTCTCGGTTCCGGTGGAAGGTGGCATTATCTACACGGCGTATGCATATGATGCTCAGTACATTCTGACGCGTCTATCCGATGAATTGAAGACGCATGTGGAGTCCGGCAAGCACTTATTGCCCGAGAGTCTGCGTTTGGATCGTCTGGTGACGCATGTCATCAATTATGAGAATGATCTCTCCTGGATTAAACTCACCGTGGATCTCTCCGGTACGCAGCAGCCGATTCTCGATCCGCTCACTCCTTCGGGGGCGCGTTTCGCGAAACGTATCCGTGAGAGTGTTTTAAGTCTTACGGTGGATGAAGCGAAGCGCATCATTCGCAATTATCCCGAAGTGGAACGCGTGAATATTTCGCTCTGGCCCCCCTGGCAGCGTGTTCTCCCGCGATTCCCATACCACATTCGCGTTACTATTTCCTCATCATGAAACGCACAGTTTTTCGTTGGCTTTTCGTGTTGCCGATTGCCTTCATCGGCGCCGCATTCCAGGTTGTGCTGTTCTGCTTTGCCTTTCTCCTTTTTTTCGTTTTTGCCTCTTTTCCAGGCAATGCTACTTTTCCCGCTGATTGCGGCATTGTGTTTGGCGCAGCCGTGCACAAGGGCGATGTACCCGGTCCCGGGATCCGCCGACGCGTGCTCACTGCAACAGAGCTGTACCATGCCGGTAACCTCCAGCGCCTCTTCTTTACTGGCGGCGTTGGTGACAGCATCTATCAGCGTAAAGCAGAAGCGGTGGTGATGCGCGATCTGGCGATGGATGCCGGTGTTCCCGCTGCTCATATCTTCCTGGAAGAACAGGCGACTTCTACATGGGAAAATCTTCTCTATACGGCTCCACTACTCCAGGATTGCCATTCCATAGTCGCAATCAGCGATCGGTACCACCTTGCGCGCATCCGTTACCTGGTATTCCTGCAAGGGGGATTGAGCGAGTTCATGGTTCATCCGGCGGATTGGCATGCCGATCTGTCGTTTGAGTTGCTCAGCGTGATGCGCGAAGTCCTGGGCATTGCGTATTACACACTCCTGTCTCTCTAGGGGACTGGTGCGAAGGGGAGTGGACAATTGTACAAATATTGTATTCGCTATTTTGCCATATTGCTCTTCTGCATGCGTAGAAGTTGTACTACATACAGCAATGGTCACTACAATATCTAGTGTCTCTCTTCTACCGGACACTTCTGTATCTACAGTTGTCAATTGAATAGTTAACATAAAATGCATTATGTTAAGTTACAGAAATGTGGAAAACTCTTTTGGACGATCACTCCCCTACGATTTTCCTGCTCTCCTTCAGCCCCCTATGCCACGCACGCAATCATCCAGGTTCTCGGCTCAGAAGAGCGAAAATGCCACTCCGCTGGAGAAAGCTATCGATCGCTACCTCGTCTTCCTCCGCAGCGAGGAAAACAAGTCACCCCTGACCGTCGAAGCCTATAGTCGCTCTCTAAGGCTCTTTGTCGACCTCTCGGGTATAAAGACACCTGGAGAGATCAATAAGGGCCTCGTTCGTATCTATAAATCCGAACTCCACCTGCATCGGACCAAGAACGGCCGGGAGTTTTCCGTTCGGTCGAAAAATCACCATTTAACAATCCTGCGTGCATTTTTGCGGTACCTGGTGCAGGAAGAAGAAATGGATGTGTACCCGCCGGATCGCGTTACACGTTTTCAGGAAGAAGAACGTCAGGTCAAAGTCCTCTTCCCGGAGGAACTTGACAGATTGCTGGATGCGCCTGATGTATCTACTCGTTCCGGCAAGCGGGATAAGGCGATGCTGGAACTCTTCTTTTCCACGGGGCTGCGCCTTGCGGAACTGCGCAGCCTTAACTGCAAAGACCTCAACTTTACCACCCGCGAGATCTCCGTGCGCGGCAAACGCGGCAAGATCCGCGTGGTGTTCCTCTCTGATCGCGCGGCGGATGCACTCAAAAATTACATGGAGAGCAGAGTGGACAGCCTCACTCCCCTCTTTATCCGAGGGCTTGAGCAAGCGGGAAACATGATGCCTCCGGGTGAGAATTTCCGGCTATCGCGCATCTCCATCTACAACTGCGTGAAGAAGTATGCACTGCAGGCAGGGATTGTGAGCGATCCCTCGCCACATACCCTGCGGCACTCCTTTGCCACCGATCTGCTGCGAAACGGCGCCGACCTGCGCTCTGTGCAGGAGATGCTGGGGCATAAGGATTTGAGTACTACGCAGATTTATACCCATGTTACCAATCCGCAGCTCAAAGAGGTGCATAGGAAATTTCATGGGAAGTAGCAGCTCAATCCCCGACATCTTTACCAAAAATTCTAAGCAAAAGCTAAATGTTGGAATACGGCATCAGGACTAGTGATGTTATGATACTTAATCCAACCTTCTGCCCATTTATAAGCGGCTTTATGGAGTGTTTTTGCTTTTTTCCTTAGATTTAAATAATCCTTTTCTTTTTGAATCAATCCGTGACCATATAAATAGTACATAGGAAATTTTCCTCTAATTTCATTATTACCTAATAGGAACAGAAGTCCTGTTTTATATCCTTCAAGGTAGGCGACATCATGATACCACTTTTCTTTCCGTTTTTGCTTAATCCCTCTCTCATAAGTTTTAATTGTGGATAGTAGGCAGTGAGGGCATGAATAAGAGCCATTTTTCTTTAAGGTCAGGATTCGCTCAAATGCATGAATTAGCCCATCTTGGTATGAGGCAAGATATAAAGTTTCAGGGTTTTTTACTAGAATATACGGATCTTTACCTAATTTAGTGTGCTCCTCTTTAAGCATTAATAATGCCATTTCTACAAATTCAAAATTTGTATCGGAAATCATTCGTTCATCCTTTATTAGCATCTCTTTTAGTTTTTCTAGGAAAAAGGCACCATCTGTATCTATTCCAATAGCATTGTACTTTTTTAGTTTTGCTGGATCTTTTTTATTTGGTGAAACGACGAAGATTTTTGGCATTATGCCTCCCATGCTTTTTCTTAAGAAAGAATGGATTTTATTAAAATCATTGTCATTAAATGAATAACCAAAGAAGACCATTGTCTTAGTAGCCAATGACAGCTTGAGACTTGCTCCAATAACACCATCTCTAAGCTGCTTATATCTTTTTTGATAATCTTTTTCTGTTGCAACTATAGAGCCGTAGCTGCCTACGGAGCCATGTAATTTGAGCACCTTTCTCTGTGGAAGATCCCAGAATGCAAAGTCCTCGTCAGTGGTAATTGGAATTGCCCCACACTCTTTTTCAAAGTAGTCATCCCAGTTTGTTGTAAAAATTTCTTTTATTGTGTGAATTGTTGATAGTTCTTTGTGAAAAGTGACAGCCTTTCTATAAAGCTCTGGAAACGCTTCGGCATAATCAAACCTTTTTTTTATTCTTTGCAACAATTCCTTCCTGCCAAATTTAGCTTCAAACATCCCCATTATTTTTGCAAAA
>Ga0265294_10011010_pt1 | contig 10216 bp, 11 predicted proteins | sample MunlanPumphouse3_FD_192504 | JGI IMG/M metagenome (GOLD analysis project Ga0265294, IMG submission 192504) | Groundwater microbial communities from a municipal landfill in Southern Ontario, Canada - Pumphouse #3 | ecosystem: Environmental > Aquatic > Deep subsurface > Groundwater | place...
TGAGCAAACCGCCGCGGAAATTATAAGCGAGGTGGTCGCCGAGTGCGAGGAGATTTTGAAAGGAGCCCATAAATGGGTAAAATAGCCTTTTTGTTTTCCGGTCAGGGCGCGCAGCGAATCGGTATGGGAAAAGAAATCTATGACGCTTTTTCAAGCGTTAAAACTCTGTTTGACTCAGCCGAAAAAGCTTCCCCGGGAATACTTTCGGGAATGTTCGGTTATGCCGGGGCCGACGCTGATTTTCTTAAAACAACCGCGAATGTTCAGCCGGCGCTTTATCTCGCCGATTTGGGGGGAGCGATCGCGCTTGAGGAAAAGGGAATAAAGCCTGATTTTCTCGCCGGGTTTTCGCTGGGCGAGATCCCCGCGTTGGCGTTCGGCGGAGCTTTCAGTCATGAAGACGGCTTTAAAATCGCCGAAGAAAGAGGGCGGCTTATGAGTATGGACGCGAAAGCCAACCCCGCCGGCATGGCGGCGGTGCTTAAAGTTGATAACAGTACCGTTGAATCCGTCTGTAAGAAATACAAAAATATATACCCGGTCAATTATAATTGCCCCGGTCAGCTTGTGGTATCGGGAGCAAAAGATGAGTTGCCGAAGTTTATAGATGAAATAAAATCGCTCGGCGGGCGGGCGGTAATCCTCGGCGTGGAGGGCGGGTTCCACTCGGTCTTTATGTCGGGCGCCGCCAAAGCTTTCAGGCTGTTTCTTGACGGCAAGGCCGTCTTAAAGCCGAAAATCCCCGTTTATTCAAATTATTCGGGCAACCCCTACGGGAGCGAGGACAATGTGGACATGGACGTTCGCGACTTAATGGGGCTTCAAATAGACCACCCCATCTATTGGGAAAAAATCATAAGAAAGCTCGCGGACTTGGGAACCGATATATTTATTGAAACCGGCGTGGGAAACGTGCTGACAAAGCTTGTTGAAAAAACCCTGCCCGGAGCGGCGGCGTTCGCGGTCGAAAATCCTGAAGACATAAGCAGGGTTTGCAGGGAGGCGGCGGTATGCTGACGGGCAAAACGGCGGTTGTCACCGGCGGCTCGCGGGGGATTGGCCGCGCCGTTTGCGTGGAGTTCGCCAAAAACCACGCCGACGTCGCTTTTATTTACGCCGGAAACAAAGCAAAGGCGGAAGAAACTCTTGGCCTGCTTTCCTCCCTTGGGGTAAAGGCAAGGGGTTATGAGTGCGATATCGCCGACGACAACGCGGTTAAAGATACTTTCGCCAAGATAACAGAAGACTTTTCGCGGATTGATATTCTTGTGAACAACGCCGGAATAACAAGGGATAAGCTCGCGGTGATGATGTCGCCGGAGGAGTTCAGGCTTGTCGTTGACGTTAACCTGAACGGCGCTTTCTACTGTGCCAAACAGGCGCTTGCCGTTATGCTTAAGCAAAAAAGCGGCAAAATAATCAATATAACCTCTGTTTCGGGCTTGTCGGGCAACCCGGGTCAGGCAAATTATTCCTCCTCAAAAGCGGGGCTTATCGGGTTGACCAAAACGCTGGCGAGGGAGTACGCCTCAAAAGGGGTGACCTGCAACGCCGTCGCCCCGGGGTTTGTGCGGACTGATATGACCGAGCCTTTTTTAAACAATGAAAAAGTGTTGGCGGCCATACCGCTGAAGCGGTTCGCCTCCCCCGAGGAAATAGCCAAGCTGACCGTGTTTCTCGCCTCCCCCGCCGCCGATTATATTACCGGAGAGGTTGTGCGCATTGACGGCGGAATGGCGATATGACAAATCTTTATTTTAAACTTTAAGTAAGGAAAATAATTATTATGAAAAGAGTAGTGATAACGGGAATGGGGGTCGTCTCCCCGATCGGAAACAGTGTCGGCGAGTTTTGGGATTCCCTTAAAAAAGGGGTTAACGGAATTGACCATATCACAAGGTTTGACGCCTCTTCTTCTAAGGGCAAAGTTGCGGCCGAGGTTAAGAATTTTAACGCCTCCCACCTCTTTGAAAGACTGCTTGAAAAAAAGATAGACCTCAACGTAAAATACGCCGTTTACGCCGCCGATGAGGCGTTCCGCGACTGCGGGCTTGAGCCGGGGATTGACAGAAACGACATGGGGGTGATAATTGCCACCGGGGTCGGAGGTATAAACACCACCTGCGAGGAAGAAGATAAGTTCAGGGAGGGCGGGCCGCTTAAAGTCAGCTCGTACTTTATACCTAAAATGATTATAAATATGGCGGCCGGGCATGTCGCCATTCGGCTTAAATCGCACGGCACGGCGCAGCAGCTTTCCACCGCTTGCGCCTCCGGCAGCGACGCCATCGGCGAGGCTTATCGGGCGATAAAGGACGGATACCTCACATACGCGGTTTGCGGCGGCACGGAAGCCGCCATACATCCCCTTGCGATTGCAGGATTTGTAAACTGCATGGCGCTGTCTTTGTCCGACGACCCGAACGCCGCCTCTATTCCCTTTGACAACCGCCGAAGCGGATTTGTGCTCGGCGAGGGCGCCGCCGTGTTGGTTTTGGAAGAATATGAAAACGCGAAAAAGAGAGGGGCGAAAATGTACGCCGAGATTTGCGGTTACGGCTCGACATGCGACGCGTTCCATATCACCGCTCCCGACCCCACCGCGACCCAGACGGCGAGAGCCATAAGCCTGTCGCTTGAGGGAGTTGACTATAACCCCGAGACGACATATCTCAACGCTCACGGCACAAGCACGCCTAAAAACGACGTGTCCGAGACCAACGCCATTAAGCTCGCGTTTGGGGACGACGCCAAAAAGCTAAAGATAAGCTCGACAAAATCCATGACCGGCCATATGCTTGGCGCCGCCGGCGCGGCGGAGGCGATTGCCTGTGTGCTGGCGCTGACCGAAGGGATTGTCCCCCCGACTATAAACCTTTTCGAACCCGACCCAGAATGCGATCTTGACTACACCCCGCTTGTCGCGCGCGAATGCCGGATTGAAACGGCGATTTCCACCTCCCTTGGCTTTGGGGGGCATAACGCCTGTATCGCGCTCCGCAAGGTTAAGCAGTGAACGGAGCTCGGTTATGAACAGGGAAGAAATTAAAAAGCTCCTCCCTCACCGCGGCAATATGCTCCTCCTCGACGAGATATCTTCGCGTGACGGGAAAGCTTACGGCAAAAAATATATTGTCGGCGACGAGTTCTTTTTACAAGGGCATTTTCCCGGCAACCCCATTGTTCCCGGGGTGATACTCTGCGAGATTTTAGCCCAGTCCGCCTGCGTGCTGGTTTCCGCCCTAAACGAATCGAAAGGCGAAATAACCACGCTCACGCTGTTTACCGGGCTTGACAAAGTTCGGTTTAAAAACCCCGTGACCCCCGGCGACACGTTTGAGACCGAGTGCGAGATTACAAAACAAAAAGGGCCGTTTTTCTGGGCTAAGGGTAAGGGGAGCGTTGGCGGAAAGCTTTGTGTGGCCGCCGAATTTTCATTCGCGATTTTCAAAAAAGGAGGTTAGCGGCAAATGTTTGGGTTTTTAAGAAAAGACTTCGCCACCGAGCGCGAAAAGCTCGCGTTTTCGGCCGGTGACAATAAAACGTTCTGCAAGGGCTGCGGCGGCGAGGTGTATGACCGCAGCTTGATAAATAACTTTTATATCTGCCCGAATTGTTCCGAGTATCACCGGATCCCCCCGCGGGACAGGATCGCGATTTTGGCGGACAGCGGCTCTTTTTGCGAAGTTGACAAAAACATTCAGGCTGTCGATTCTTTGAATTTTCCGCTGTATAAAGATAAGCTTGAAAAGGCAAAATCCTCCACCGGGGAAAAAGAAGCCGTCATATGCGGCACAATGATGATAAAAGGCATTGACTGCGCTTGTTTTGTCATGGACCCGCGCTTTATTATGGCGAGCCTCGGCGCGGCGGTGGGGGAGAAGATAACAAGGCTGTTTGAGCTTGCCACCGAAAAATCTCTCCCCGTTTTGGGGTTCACCGCCTCGGGCGGGGCGCGGATGCAGGAGGGGATATTGTCGCTGATGCAGATGGCGAAGTGCAGCGGCGCGGTTAAGCGCCACAGCGACGCGGGCAACCTGTATGTCGTCGTCCTCACCGACCCGACCACGGGCGGGGTCACCGCCTCTTTCGCCATGGGCGGGGACGTTATTCTCGCCGAACCAAAGGCGCTTATCGGGTTTGCCGGGAGGAGGGTTATCGAACAGACCACGGGAGCGAAACTCCCCGAAAACTTTCAAAGCGCCGAATTTATGCTTGAACACGGTTTTATCGACAAAATTGTTCCCCGCGACGAACAGCGGAGCATTATCGCCTCGCTTATGCGGGTGTATAGTTACGGAGGGCGAAATGACGGCTTACGAAAAGCTTAAAATAGTCCGTTCAAACGAGCGCCCCACGGGCGGGGCGTTTATAGAAGGGCTTATCGACAATAAAATTGAGCTCCACGGCGACAGGAGATACGGCGACGACGGCGCCATTATGGCGGGCGTGGGCGTGCTTGGGGATATGCCCGTGACGTTTATCGCCATTGACAAGGGCGTCAGCCTTGAGGACAGGATCCGCAAAAACTTCGGCTGTCCAAAGCCGGAGGGATACAGAAAAGCGCTCAGGGTTATGAAACTCGCCGAAAAGTTCCGTCTGCCCGTGATCTGCATTGTCGACACTCTCGGCGCGTATTGCGGCGAGGACGGCGAACAGCGCGGTCAGGGGCAGTCGATAGCCGAAAATCTTATGGAAATGATGACCCTCCGCACGCCGGTCATTTCAATAATAGCCGGCGAGGGGGGGAGCGGGGGCGCGCTTGCGCTCGCCGTAGCCGACCGGATATATATGCTTGAAAACGCCGTGTTTTCGGTGATAACTCCCGACGGCTGCGCGAGCATACTCTGGAAAGACCCCGGACGAATGGAAGAGGCGGTCGAGTGCCTTAAAATAACGGCCGACGACATGAAGCGCTTTGGCGTGGCGGAAACGATTATCCCCGAAAACGGCGACAACGGCGGGTTTGGAAAGCTCTGCGGGGAAATAAAAACCCGGCTTGAAAAAGATTTTAAAGAACTCTCAAAGCTGCCCTTGGAAAAGCTTATCGAAAAGCGTTATCGGCGGTACCGGGGAATAGGCGATTATGCCGAAAAGAAGTAAAAACCGTTTTTATCACGGCGGCGGATTGAAATAAATTTGTTTTTTTATCCCTGTTTCGCGTTTTCTATTGACTTATCGCTTTGTATGTAATATAATTACGCCTGCGCGGGGCGTGGCTCAGTTTGGTAGAGCGCTTGGTTCGGGACCAAGAGGCCGTGTGTTCAAATCACATCGCTCCGACCAGAAAATCCTGTCTTTTGACAGGATTTTCAATTATATTCGTCCTGACGGACGAATGATATTCACTTCGTGAATGATATTCGCCCTTACGGGCGAGTGATATTCGCTGCGGCGAATAAAAATAAGGACGAATATAATATCATTCAGCGTTAGCTGAATATCATTACACAGTAATATCATTGGCGAAGCCAATATCATTAAAAACTAAAAAATTTAGCATTTTTTTATTAATTATATTTGTGATCGCCCTCATGGGCGAAATATATTCGCTGCGGCGAATAAAAACAAGGACGAATATAATATCATTCAGCGTTAGCTGAATATCATTACGCAGTAATATCATTGGCGAAGCCAATAGCATTAAAAACTAAAAAATGCAGCATTTTTTTATTAATTATATTTGTGTTCGCCCTCATGGGCGAAATATATTCGCTGCGGCGAATAAAAACAAGGACGAATATAATATCATTCAGCGTTAGCTGAATATCATTACGCAGTAATATCATTGGCGAAGCCAATATCATTAAAATTAAAGAACTACGCATCCTTTTTATCAGCCAATCACAAAATCAAAACCGATTTTTTTTATTGCTTTTGATTGCACCCTTTACTTTCACGCCCATATGAATTATAATGTGGGCGTGAAATTAAAGTTGATTAAAATAATTCGCAACTTATTTGCTTTAATTATCAATTAAAACACCATAATAAGGAGATTTACCGATGAAAAACTTTACTATCACCTTATTGTTTTTAATTATCCTATCTCTTTGTCTATCATCTTGCGCTAAAAAGCGACCCTACTCTATATCGGATTCCTCCGCTTATTTTCCCACCTCAAGCGCCGAACTCACTTCAGAGCAAAGCGGAAAATTATTAGCTCATTATACTCCTAACGGCAATAACAATGATATCATTTTAAACAATGAAACCGCGCTGGATTTATACTCCGCGCTGGATTTATCAAAATTTCAAGAAATTACAATGGGTGAAGATTTTTTTAGCGATTTAGAGTCTAAAAAAAGTATTTATCTGTGGCTGCGCATTGATGGCGAGGACATTTTAGAAGGCTCGCGCGGGTGCTTTACGATTTACGAAAATGATATCGTTTGTTACAGTATTACTATTGTTGTATCTGCGTGCTTTTACTACAAAGCCCCCGACGGTACCTATAAAACAGCGCAAAATCTAATTAAAGCCGCGATTGAATGACGATTTGAAAACCGGGCGCGAACATTGAAAACATATCATCACCAATAAAAACAACAGCATTTTTTTGTCAGCGTGGCGCAAACAAGAACGCTAACCTTGATTATTACCGTATCAAGATTAGCGTTATTTTTTTATGCTTTAAACTGTTTGATATATCAGGATTTTTTTGCCAAGAAGTATTTATTGCGCCTCTGCCCCAAACACTTCGAGCTCAACGATACTGATAAATCCGGCGGAGCCGCCGGCGATACCTATAAGCCTTATGCCTTTGCATTTAACCTCGTCAAAAGTGAAAGTATATTCTCTGAAGTTGGCGCCGAACGCGTTCATCGAGTTGGCGTTAGGGTATTCGGGGGTTACCGTGCAATCAATATCGACCCATCCCCCATTTTTATATATCTGAGCTTTCAGCGTTCCATCGGCAAACCAGCCGCCGTTGTCAAAATGCATTCCGTCGGTGAATATAATTTTATCAATATTAAACTCCTCATAAAATATATATCCTACAAAATCATCATGTTTACTGACATAACCTATATATGTGTCATATTGGGCTGTGTTCGAGCCGGATTTTTTACCATCCCGAATGACTTCCAAGCTCTTGCTGCCGCTTCCGGTAGGATAAAAATCGGAACAGATTGGGACGCCCGAATTCGCGATATTTCTGATATTTCCTTTGTCCGGGCTTGTGGTTTTTTTGATAGCTTCAATTTTTATTGTTTTTTCTATTTCAAAAACACCATCGTTAACATTGGTTATTGTGCATTTGATATCGTATTCGCCGGCTTCTTCATATACATGAACGGTATTGCCGCTGATATCCGCCGCGCCGTCGCCAAAATCCCAAAGAATTGTTTTTATACCGTTTAAATCAAAAATATTCGCATTGACGCTAAGGATATTATCAATTATTTGAAAATCGACTTCGGCGGACGGTATATCGGGCCATTGCTCAAAGGGAACGGGAAGAATTTCGTCATCGGTAACAATCTCCCAAACCCTGCCGTCCTTTTTAAAATCTTTAAGCTCAAGCATTTCTAATGCGAGGACATAGTTTAGTTCAACGGCAGATTTCATAGTGTGATTTGTATACGCGAATTGATAGCCGGTCATATTGATTTTTGAAGTCCAAATCTCCGGCAAAGCCTTAAATCCGTAATAATTGCCGAGTATGCCGCCAACGCTCGAGGGATTGCAGTCACTGTCTTGACCGCATTGCATTGAGATTTTAATTGATTCCGTAAAGTCGCCGTTACCATAAAGCAACCCCATAAGGATATATCCGGCATTTAGCTTGGCGTCAATATTCGCGTCGGAGTTTGCGTACCAGATACAGCGATCCGTCGCGCCCCAAACCTCCTCAAGATTCTGCCAGTTTTCTTGCCAGCTCAGCCCTTCGGAATGCCATTTTACAACATCTTCAAGAAGAAGTCTAAACTTTGTGTCTTTGGGTATCGCCGAAATTCCCGCCGTGATGATTTCATCGACGCTGTCCGCGAAAAACGCCGCGGAATGCATCGCGGCGACAAAAACACCGCCATAAACCCCGTCGCCGTAATTCATTATATGACCGATTTCAAAGGCGCGGGCGGCGCACTCATTTACCATTCCCGGGTATATATGACCGAGAAAATCGGATTCGATTTGCCAATCAATATCGTCGCAATGAGGGTTGTATTTGTAATGTCCGGACATCGGCGCCTCGATACCGCCGCGCAAATTCTCTCTCCCGATTTTATTGGCATGGTCAAGCGGGAATTCGGAGTCGCGGAATTTATCGGCAAGACGTTTCAGGCCGCAATCAACCCCATACTCTTTCATAGTCTCAAGAAACGGGATTTCAACATATAAATCATCCTGACCCGCAACAGAATCTAAGTTTAGGCTGTTGATATCGGGCACCTCATCATCGGGAATCATTCTTTTCAGGTAATTGAATTCTGTTGGCGCGCCCCAAACAACACCTGCCGCTTGACCTGCCCAAGAGCCGAGAATTTTATCATAGAGTTCATCCTCGTCAATATAATGAATCTTTTTTTCGTTTTGCTCGTCTGAAATTTCAGATGTTTCTTCTTCGCTTGGCTCGCTTTTACCCCCGCAAGCAGAGAGAACGAAAATTACCGCTAAAATTAGCGAAAACACTTTTAACTTCATAATTTCACCCCAAAATAATCTTTTAACTGTTCAAATGTAATTATATTATAAAACAATGAATTTATCAAGGGTTGGTAAAAGGTATGTTAAATTTTATTTATGTTGACAAACCCCAAAAAAATGTTATACTATTGTTAAAGAATAGCAAATTTATAAAACCGCAAAGTACCTTGTCCTTTGAATTTAGGTGCATCAACATTGGCGGCAATGACAGGTCTCCGGCGGGGTTAGTCTTTTTTAGTTTAATTTGTTATTAATATCAGAACATTAGAACCGCCGCCAAGTCAATCGGTTGCGGCGAAATCACACCCCCGTTTTTCAAAAAATCCGTTTTTTGAAAATTATTTTGCTTACCGATGTTGAATTTTCCGTAATAACCGGGAATCGTGTCAGATTATGTTTTGCTTTACAGGCTTGCCGTGTCTAATTTAGACACTTAAAGCTAACACATATTAAAACCTCTCCTTATAGCGAGCAAAGACGGTTATCACGATTATGTGAGCCCGACAATATCAATTGAATTTGATGTAATAAAACACGATATACATCTTGAGCCGATAATAGCCGTCAGCGCGGTTGTATATATACCTGAAGCAAATATCACTGATATTAGTAATGGTGTTATTTATGAAAATGGAATATTTATAATTCCGGACGGTGTAGTTGAGTTTACGTTCAAAGACGGCGATAAAGAGATGAAAGCTTATAAGGAGGGGAATGAAAACTGGGCATTTAAAGAATTAGGTGTTGATAAAGACTATAGTATGGTTGCCAAAGTGCTTGGAATTATCATTGTGCTTGGATTGAGCGCTTATATCATATATGTTATTAAAAGAAGATCTTGGTTACTGCTAATCGGCAGAAGAGGCGAATGGATAATCGTTGAAGTTATTGATGATAAGATGAAAGATAAATTAGTAATTAAACCGATTAAAACAACCAAGGATTTTGTGGAATTAAAATATGATGAAAACAATTTCATAACCGATATTAGTAACAAAGTAATCTTTGATAGAATAAACAGAAAGTTCATTGTACCAAAAGACATTGAAGATTTCACATTTACAGAGGGTACAAGAGAAATGATGGCAAAAAAAGTCAGGTAAGAACCTGAGATGCCTATTGGAATATTTCGTCTTTTGTGTAAAGACAGAACCGGACATAGTTAAGAATAGTAATTCTATGGCGGTTGAGTCGTAAATCGTAACAATATCTGTGAGGTTGCTGTCGTTTTTGGCAACTATGAGTATGAATACCATATAAAATTTATGTTAAATTTATCTTTGCCATACGAAATGTGTTGATTAATGCTACATTTTAATGTAGCATTAATGCACAAAATAAGGAAAGGGCTACGCGATATGAAAAAAGTTGTTTTTATATCTTTGTCAATCGTATTACTTCTTGGCGTTATTACGGTAAGTGTACCTTTAAAGTCGCAGGCTACTGAAACCCTGCCTGAACCATATGCTAAAATTGATTTTTCAACAGGCGCGGCAATTGATCTGAAAGGGAAGGTCGAGCTTACCAACAATGGCGCCAGCTTTTCAGAAAAAGAATTCAAACA
>Ga0265294_10011012_pt1 | contig 10215 bp, 8 predicted proteins | sample MunlanPumphouse3_FD_192504 | JGI IMG/M metagenome (GOLD analysis project Ga0265294, IMG submission 192504) | Groundwater microbial communities from a municipal landfill in Southern Ontario, Canada - Pumphouse #3 | ecosystem: Environmental > Aquatic > Deep subsurface > Groundwater | place...
CACAACAAGCTATTGAGTGTGCCAAAGCACTTAATGAGGGCATTAACGCAAGCACCAAAGAAGTTAAAGCGGTTGTTTCTGTATTTGTAAGCAGATTTGACAAAATGTGCGATGCCGATTTCCAAAGCAAAAATATTCCAACTGCTCGTTTAGGAATTATTAATGCAACAAAGTGTTACCACGAAGTCAATGCGTTTAAAAACAAAAATATTCGAACTCTTTTTGCATCAACTGCTACAAAATCTCCTAATTTAGACCCCTCTTATTATGTGGATAATCTGATTTTTCCAAATTCGATTAACACAGCTCCGCTGCTTACCATTGAGCATTGGATTAAAGAAGGATGTAAAACTAAAAGTAAGATTTTAACACTCGATGAATGCAATGAGTTTTTTGAACTTTTAAAAGTAAAACACATTGATATGGAGCGAATTTATCGTGATTTATTAAATGAAGGATTGGACTCTTTTAAAGAATCTTTTAAAGATTTATTGTCAAAGTTAACCGCATAATAATATAAAGGTTTTTCATGCAATGCTATTCATTGATTTACGAAAACAAAGAGAAGTTATTTGAATTTATTTCAAAAAATAAGTTAACAAACTTTGAAAATATTTTAATTCAAGTCTTTACGGGAATCAATGAATACGACTATATTGAAAAACTTCAACACACCTTGCTTGAAGTTTTGCCAAATGCTAAAATAATTGGAGCCACAACTTCTGGAGAAATCCTACAAGACCAAATATACGATGGCTCTACTGTTATTTCTATTTCTACTTTTTTGCACACTAAAATTTTAACCACAATTGAATATTTTGAAAACAGTAGTTTTGAACTTGGGTTCAATATGATGCAATCTATTCAAAAAAAAGCTCTTCACGAAAAAGAAGCTCTAAAAGTGGTTATTAGTTTCACAGATGGCTTAAATACCAATGCAGAAGAGTATTTAAAAGGGTTAGCCTCTGTTAATAATGAAGTTACAGTTGCCGGTGGAATGGCGGGCGATAATTCACTTTTTATACAAACCTATGTTTTTAATGAACGCCATATTAGTTCAAAAGGAGCTGTTTCTGCGGCTTTATTTAATTCAAAACTGTGTGTACATACAGACTATAACTTTTCGTGGCAAACCTTAGGTAAAAGTCATACGGTTCAAAAATCTGATAAAAACAGAGTCTATTTAATAGACAACAAAACAGCAGTTGAGTTTTATGCTTACTATTTGGGTGAGGATATTGCCAATATGCTTCCTGCTGTTGGCATTGAATTTCCTATTGTAATACAAAAAGATGGCTTAAATATCGCACGAGCAGTTACTCAAAAATATCCTGATGGCAGTTTAGGATTTGCAGGTAACGTAAAGCAAGGAAGCAAAATAAAATTTGGATATGGAAATATTCAACTCATTTTAAATCAAGGCTTACTTAAAGCTGAACGGTTAGCACAAAAGCCCATTGAAAGCATTTTTGTTTACTCCTGTATGGCTCGAAAATTTCTTTTAAAAGAAGAGATTAGCAATGAGATAAAACCTTTACAAGCCATTGCTCCAACGAGTGGTTTTTTTACCTATGGAGAGTTTTTTTATGCTCATAAAAATACGCGTTTACTTAACCAAAGTATGACTATTTTAGCGTTGAGTGAAAATCCTCATAAAGTTTCAAAAACAACCAAAGAGGAACAAAAACCATTTAAAGGGCAAGAACATCTAGATTTTCACCGTATACAAGCTCTTTCACACCTAATTGGAAAAACATCTAATGAATTAGAAGAGCTTAATGCCACTTTAGAAAAACGCGTTCATGAAGAAGTACAAAAAAGTTTAGAAAAAGATGCCATTCTTTTTGCCAACGCAAGACATGCACAAATGGGTGAAATTTTAGACATGATAGTCCACCAATGGAGGCAACCTTTAAATGTCTTTTCAGCAGGGGTAAGCTCCTTACAAGTTTACAATACCATGGGCTTATTAACAGACGATGTCTTTGAAAAAACCACCCAACAAATTTTAAACAATGTTGAGTTTTTAAACGATACCATTAAAGATTTTAGGAATTTCTTTAAAAACTCACAACTCAAAGAGCATATACACATTGATGCGGTGGTTGAAAAATCACTTGTTTTGCTTGAACCTTTGATTAAAAAGTTTGGAATTACCTTTATAAAAGAGATTACCTTTGAAAAAGAACTCTATATTTGTGCCAGAGAGTTAATTCAAGTTCTGCTTAATATTTTTAAAAACTCAATGGATGCCATTGAAGAAAATGGCATTAAATCTTCTCAAATTCATCTTCGTATTTTTGAAGAAAACAAAGAGTGTGTTATTGAAATTTCAGACAATGCAGGAGGAATTCCACCTGAACTTCTTTCTAGTATTTTTGAAAAACGCTTTACTACCAAAGGAGAAAGTCACGGCACAGGCATTGGCTTAGATATGAGTAAAACACTTATTGAAAAACGCTTTCAAGGAACACTTACCGCTCGTAATAACGAGCACGGAGCTACTTTTGCCATTCGTATTCCACTTAATTTGAATTTATAACAAAGCTTCAAGATTAAGTAAGCTTTGGCTAAAATCACCTTTTAATTATTAATTTTTATAAAGGTAGCCTTATGAATCCTTGGAATCCAAGTAGCTGGAGAAATTTTCCAATCACACAACAACCCACTTATACAGACCTTAATCAACTGGCTTTAGTTGAAGCCGAACTAAAAACGTACCCTCCTTTAATTTTTGCAGGAGAAGCTTTAAATTTAAAAAAAGATTTAGCAAAAGTTGTTAATGGAGAGGCTTTTTTACTTCAAGGCGGCGATTGTGCAGAGAGTTTTAATGCATTTAATGCCAATAATATTAAAGATTTATTTAAAGTTTTAATGCAAATGGCAGTGGTTTTAACTTTTTCAGGCGGTTGCCCTATTGTTAAAGTAGGTCGTATTGCTGGACAATTTGCAAAACCTAGAAGTTCTGATTTTGAAGAGATTAACGGCATTGCATTTCCTTCATACAGAGGCGATATTATTAACGACATTGAGTTTAATGAAACTTCACGTTCACCTAGAGCAAAAAGATTATTAAAAGCATATAACCAAAGTGCTGCCACATTAAACTTACTTAGAGCCTTTGCAAGGGGCGGAATGGCAGATTTAAATCAGTTGCACTTATGGAACTTAGATTTTGTTAAAGACAACGCTTTGGGAGTAAAATATGAAGAGATGACACATAAAATTTCTCAAACTTTACAATTTATGAAATCGTGTGGCATTACGAGTGAAAACACTCCACAACTTAGCCAAACCACTCTTTACACTTCACACGAAGCGTTACTTCTTAACTATGAAGAAGCACTAACACGAAAAGACTCAATTACAGGTAATTGGTTTGATTGCAGTGCTCATATGCTTTGGATTGGGGATAGAACAAGAGAGTTAACCGGTGCGCATCTTGAATACTTTAGAGGCATTAAAAACCCAATTGGGTGTAAAGTTGGACCTTCTATGAAAGAAGATGAACTCATTCAATTAATAGATGCCTTAAACCCAGAAAATGAAGCAGGACGACTCAACCTAATTGTACGAATGGGTGCCAATAAAATAGCCGATATTTTTCCAAAATTGCTTAAAAAAGTTAAAGCAGAGGGTAAAAATGTATTGTGGTCATGTGACCCAATGCACGGGAATACTATTAAGGCAGAAAATGGTTACAAAACAAGAGATTTCGATGCTATTTTAAGTGAAGTTAAACAGTTTTTCCAAATCCATAAAGCCCAAGGCACTTATGCCGGTGGAATTCATTTAGAAATGACGGGGCAAAATGTAACAGAATGTACAGGCTCTTTCTCATCTGCTGTTACGCAAGAGAGTTTAGCAAGTCGTTACCACACACAATGTGACCCAAGACTTAACGCTGACCAAGCTTTAGAGTTAGCATTTATGATAGCTGAGACTCTAAAAGAAGCCAGAAAAGATTTAGCGTAATTTAAAATTATTTTATAATTATTTTAAATTTCACACATTTATTTAAAAGCAGAGAGTTTTTTACTTTCTGCTTTTTTTATGATTAAAAACAAGGAAACAAATGAAAAGCCTTATTTTAAAACTAATTTTACTAATATCTTTTTTTGGTGTTAATATTTATGCAAGAGATGTCACCAATTATCAATGGGCAAATTTGCACTTATATAAAGGTGTAAATCAACGTGGTGGTCCTTTTGCTTTTGACGATACCTATGTAGAACTTGAATTTGGTGGAAGATACGAATGGCTTGATTTATATGGATACATTGATTTTTTAGATGTATTAAATAGCCGAAGCAGTGATAAACATGGAGATAATAATTTCTTTGCTGATATAGAACCTAGAATTTCAATAGATTATTTACTCAATAAAGATTTATCGTATGGAGCTTTAAAAGAGTTATATTTCGCTTTTGACATATATTATGCAGACCCCACACCAGGAGAAGATAAAGGGTTAAAAGTTATTTGGATGGGTCTTGGAAGCGATATTGAGATTCCTTGGTTAGGAAAAAGTGGAGTAAACTTTTATACAAGATTTATAGAAGAAAACTATGGTGCTAGCAATGAACACAGTTTTGACGGTTATGTGGCTCATATAAATTGGTTTAAACCTATCTATAATTTTACCGATACCAGATTTTTAGCGTTTCAAGGTTATATTGATTACGAGTTTAATAGTAAATTAAATGACAATGATTTTGAAAAAGAGTACAGAACCAGTGATTCTTTTCAATCCTATTTAGGGCTGTGGTTACACGATAAAAAATGGGCTTTAGGATATGGTTTAAAAGCATATAAAAATATGACCCAATGGAAAGACGGAGAAACATTAAATGACAAGAAAACTGACACAACAGGCTTTGCTCACTATTTTAATGTGGCATATAAGTTTTAAGTTTTTATACATCATTTAAAATATGTGCTCAAGTCAATTAGGATTTTAGATTAACTTTTTTTTCCTCTTAATTGTCTGCTTTGATTTAACATAAAGATACTTTTGATAAAATCACGTACTAAATAAATCCCAAGGTTAAAAAATGAAACTTATTATAAACGGTGAAACCAAAGAGTTTAGCGAGGGAACTTCTTTGCAAAGCGTTATTACTTCTTTAGAAGTTGAAGATAAAGTAATGGCAGCTGCAGTTAATATGCAAATTGTTAAAAAAGACGAATGGGCTAACCATATTCTTACTAACAACGACACCTTAGAGCTTTTACAGTTTGTGGGTGGCGGCTGATAGATGATTTCTGATATTAATTCAGTCTGTACTTATTGTGGAGTGGGTTGCGATATAACCGCACAAGTTCAAGGCAATAAAATATTAAAAATTTATGCTCAAAATGATGGCTATGTTTCTCAAGGAAAGCTTTGTATTAAAGGCAAAAGTGGCTTTGATTTTGTGCATAGCCCTAATCGTATTCGAAATTGTCGGGTTAAAAAAAGCTTTATAGACGCCAATTTAAAAGAGCTGCCACAAGAGTTAAAAGCCCGTGCAAAAACATTAAAAGAGTTCGATGAAATTTATTTTGAAGCCCCTTATGAATTTACTACCTCCTTAGCGGCGTGGAAACTTTTACAAATAAAACAAACCTATGGCAGACACAGTTTTTGTGGCATAGGAGGAGCACGAACCTCATGTGAAAGTTCTTATATGTTCCAAAAATTTGTACGAGAAGCCATGGATTCTCCTCATGTCGATAACTGTGCAAGAGTGTGTCACAGTCCCAGTTTAAAAGGAATGAAAACCACTATTGGAGAAGGAGCTGCTACGAATCCTTATGATGATATTTTTCAAACAGAAAATATTGTGGTCATGGGTTCAAATACTACAGAAGCTCACCCAATTGTTGCCAATAGAATTATAAAAGCTGCTCGAGATAAAACGGCAACGCTAAGTATCATTGATGTGCGAGTCATTCAACTGGGAAAATTTGCAAGTCATGAGTTAGTAACTCCTTATGAAGCCAATTTACTGGTTTTAAATATGATGGCCTATGTGATTTTGAGTGAAAAACTTTACAAAAATGAGTTTATAGATAGCCGTTGTAAAGGGTTTGAAGCGTATAAAGATGCCATATTAAATGACCCTTTTGCTAACCCTAAGTATATGAAAAATATTGTTGGCTATGAAGCCTTAGCGGAACAAATTCCCCAAGTTGCACGAGAATATGCTCTTAAAAAATCAATGTTTTTTTGGGGTTTAGGCATAACTGAACATCTTGATGGCTCATATGCGGTTATGGCCATTACCAATTTGGCTCTACTTACTGGAAATATTGGGAAAACGGGTGCTGGGTTAATGCCTTTGCGTGGACAGAACAACGTTCAAGGCGCTTGCGATACGGGTTGTTTGCCCTACTTTGACCCTGACTATAAAACGCCTAAAGAGATTGGTCTTATGACTCCACAGCTAATAGATGAAATGTTAGCAGGTAATATAAAAGCCATGTATGTAATGGGCGAAGATATTGCGCATATTCACCCCAATCAAAATAAGGTGCATAAGGCTTTAGAAAATTTAGAATTGATTATTTCAAATGAACTTTTTATGAATGAAATCAGCAAAAAATCGGATATTGTTTTTGGCGTAAAATCGGCATATGAAAAAGTGGGTGTCTATGTTAATGCCATGAGACGGCTTCATCTTTCTCAACCCTTTGTGGATGTGGCTTTACCAGATGATTGGGAAGTGTTTCGAGACATTGAAAATAAAATTTCGGGCGATTTTATTTATGAAAACAGTGAAGCAGTTTGGAATGAGACAAAAAAAGCCGTTGGCACAAGGTACTTTGGGGCAACCTATCATAAGTTATCAAAAAACAGAAACAGAGGAATGCAATGGCCTATTGATAAAGAGGACACCCCTATTTTACACCTTGAAAAGTTTAGAACCCAAGATGGGAAAGGTGAATTTAAATATCATCAATACCAACTTCGTGAACAAGTTCAAAAATTAGTAACCAAAGAATCGTTTGCAAAAAATGAGTTTTATTTAACCACGGGAAGAACGATTGTTCACTATAACAACGCTGCTCAAACGATTCAAAGCCAAAATTTAAACAGTAAATATGACAAAGATATTGTCTTAGCTTCTATTGAAGATAAGGTACGAATAAACAGCGATCATGTTATTTTAAGAACGCCTTACGGTGAAACTTCTATTTTGCCTATAAAATATGTGAAAAGTATTCAACCAAACACGTTGTTTACTACCTTTCACCACGCTTCTTCAAAGGTAAATTTTTTATTTGGCGATGAGTGCGATGAGCTAATAATGACCGCCCGATTTAAATCTGTAAGAGTAGAAGTTGAGTCGGTCTAAAGGGGATGCGGCTGAAAAGCAGTCATGTGAATATCTTATTTCACGCGGCTTTAAAATAATTGAACAAAACTTTTATGCTAAAAAAATGGGTGAAATTGATATTATTGCCCAAAAGGATGATGTTTACCATTTTTGTGAAGTAAAATCGGCACAAGAGTATGAAATAGCGGTACAAAATATTACGACTTCTAAACTTTCAAAACTAAAACGAAGTGTTGAATATTATATTCAAACCAAAAAACTCAACACCGCTTACGTCATAGATGCCATTATTGTTGTAGATAATGAAATTGAGTTTTTGGAAAATATTACGCTTTAGGCTCTTTTAAAAATGCGTCCAGTGTTTTAAACTCATCTATGTTTTTAGGCTCAATTTTTAAAATTTCCGCTAAAGATTTCACTCCCATAGAGAGTAAATATTGCAAATTGCTGTCAAAAGTGGCTTCTTCTATAACATATATCTTATCTTTATGCACTTCAAATAAATATCCGCCATTGGGAATGGGTGTCATAGAAAGGGTAACGGTGTAGTGGTCTTTTAGAACACTTTGCTTGGTTGAATACATCAACCCTATATTATGACCTGTACTACCAAACCCTTTAATTAGCACCACCAAAACCTTGTTTTCACCCGATTTTGAGGTATTGAAAATATCAATTAACTCTTTAATAGTTCCATACCCTGGGATTTTCATATAGATTTTTTCAACCCAATCGCCCAGTCTTGTCTCTACAAAAATACCCACAATATATGCAATAATTCCTAAAAGTAAAACTCCAAAAATTGTCCATAAAAATGGTGAGCTTTCAATATTAAAGCCAATAGCATTAAACAAAAAAGAGGTTAACGAGCTTATATTGTCATACATCCATAAAATAATTAGGGTAACTGCGACAATAGGGGCTAACCAAAAAAGACCTTTGATAATTAAAGAGCCTACATGACTCTTGCTTGAATTAAAAAATTGTTTTAAATTTTGTGGCATACCACTCCTTTATATTAAATTTTACTTTTCTCTTATTAATTACTATTTAAAAAACTCTCTGTTTTTTGTGTTATTTGTTCTTTTGTTATGCCATTTATAGAAGCATAACACAGTGCTGCTCCACACCCAACACCCTCTTTAGCTTCACCTTCATCGTAAAGTTTTAAAGCCAGATGGCTTGAAAGAGAAAAATCAAAATCACTGGCATAAAGGTTTATTTTAAAATCAAGCTGTTCTAAAATGGCTTTAATATTTGAGTTTTTATCTTCAGCTATCCATTTAGTAGTACACAAAGAAATTTTACTAGAATCCAACTCTCCACCCATAGTTTTAAGAACTGAGTTAACCACCAACAGCACACTTGCCATTTGCGTTCCCCCTGCTAGTATTAGTTTATGCGGAGTTGCTTGAAGTCCTAAGATAAACCCAGCACTAAAAATAATCATATTATCACTAACGAACCCTAGTTTCTCAAAAATATCCATAGATTCATTTGTGTTACTTAGTGATTTTTCAATAACTTCTTTTTTAAGCTCATTAGGGCTATTTTTATAAGAACTTGAAAAGTAATTTTCACTTTTATATCCTAACACTTTTGCCGTAGCAGCAGCTGTTGTAGTACCTGCTGGAACACTTTCAGCCAAAATAGTATAGTCGCTTTTAGGTACATACTCTTGTGCAAACGCTAACCCTTTTTCAAAGAGACTTAACGCTTCAATGTTTGCCCCTTTTGTAATGTCTTCACTGGGTGTTAATCCAAATTCATGAACAGTAAAGTGTTCAATTTTTGGCAATGTTTCAAGACCTAAATTTAAAAGTTCAATCTCTTTAAAGCCTTTTAGTTCATGAACGGCCCTTGTAATTAAAGCAGGAGTAGGAACACCTTTTGGCGTTGTGGCAATATTTTCTAAAGAACGCACTTGCTTTACCATTACAAACTCGGCATCTAACACCGGTGTTAAGTGCAATTTTCCTGGAATCCCAGCTTGCGAAAGGTTGGGAATTTCACATGTTTTTGTTACAGAACCTGCCAATAAAAAAGAGGCAGTTTTTCCTCTTAAACTCTCTAAAAAATCTTGTTTTCCTAAAATAATTGAATACGACAAAGGTTTCCTTTTACTGTTTTTGATACGATTTTAAAAGTGTTAAAAATGCTTGTGGCGTTCCACCACCTACTATGGGTCGCCCTTGTTTCTGCCCTTGAGCATTTAAAATATAAAATGTAGGGGTACCATAAACATTTAAATCTTGGGGCATTGTATCTTTGTTTATATCAAGTTTTACTAAAATAAATTGCTTGTTCATATAATTTGCCAAAAGAGCATCTTCAAAGGCAACACTTTCCATATACTCACATGTAGGGCAATTTTCTTGTGTAAACATTACTAATATTTTCTTATTTTTTGTTACGGCTTCTTCTTGCGAAAAAATTAACTTATTTGAAAAATTTAACTCATTGGCACAAAGATATAAAGTGCTCAACAATAAGCTTATTAAAACTTTTTTTAACATGATACTCTCCTTTGTTTTTAGTGACATATAAAATACATAATTTTTTGATATTATTATCATAAGTATATTATATTCTTGATTTAAAAGGAGAGTTATGTCAGCAAAACTAAAAATGTTTTTACCACTTATTGTTTTAGCCATAATGTGGTTTATTCCAGCACCCGAAGGTCTAAGCAGCAATGCGTGGCACTTTTTAGCTGTATTTTTAGCCGTTGTTGTGGGGCTTATAGTTGAACCCGTACCTGCTGCATTAGTTGGCTTTACAGGTATTTCATTTGTTGCAGTTTTAGGTCTTGTAGGCAACTCAAAAGAGAGTGTCACTTGGGCATTATCTGGGTTTTCAAACAGTGTAATTTGGTTAATTTTTGCAGCTTTTA
>Ga0265294_10011013_pt1 | contig 10215 bp, 4 predicted proteins | sample MunlanPumphouse3_FD_192504 | JGI IMG/M metagenome (GOLD analysis project Ga0265294, IMG submission 192504) | Groundwater microbial communities from a municipal landfill in Southern Ontario, Canada - Pumphouse #3 | ecosystem: Environmental > Aquatic > Deep subsurface > Groundwater | place...
CCGCAATACAAAGGAATAAGATATAATTCATTATCTGAATTAATGTCTTTAAATGATGTTAAGATAAAACAAGGAGTTGCTTATCAGCAATACCTTGAATTAATTAATGATGAAGAGTTTAAGGCTAGATCTCTTGTTTCGTATAAGGCTAATTTAGATTTAAAAACATTGGGATCTCAAGAACAGTATCTACAATTCAATGCAATGCAAGAATTAAATATTCTGGAAAGTCCCAATTCTTCTGATAGTAATATACAATCACAAATAAATCAAACGTTATTTGAGGAGTATGTAAATTCTATACAGGAGACCGATCAAATAGATCCTGAACAGGCTAAATATTTATATGATCAATTATCTGGAATATCTCCTAGTCAAATGTTACAAACAGTAACAAGGTTTGCAGAACAGAAATTAAATACTACATCTAGAAAAGTCCTTATGGAGATCTTTAACAAGGTTGGGTCTAAAAACAATGTTATGATTAACTTTCTCAATAAGACTGGTCAGAAGAGATCTGATGGCGTATTGGGATGGTATTCTAATGGAGAAGTTAATTACAATATCAATGATATTACATTAGATACCTACATGCATGAATTTTCTCATCTATGGTTAAAGGTATTAAAAGCTAGAAATAAAGAATCATACGATGTTATATCTAAAAAGACATCAGATTTTATTAAATCAGAACATCCTATTGCAAAATTAATTAATCAAAGACTATCTACATATCAAGGGGAATTTCTAATAGAGGAAGCTACTGCTATATTGGCTGGATTCATTTCTTTACCATCTGTAATGAAATATATGGGTTCTGAATTAAATCTAGAAGATTTAGGATATGATGTAATTTCTGAAATGTTTGGTTCCGACATAGCAAATCTTTATGAATTGGTAGGGGAAGAATTTAATCAAGTGAATACCTTACAAGATATGGACTTCTCAGGATCTTCTTTATTTTCTATACTCGATGCTTTTTCACAAGATGTTTTAAATGGTAATAATTCATTTGAGATATATGGAGAAACGTTAGAAGAATTAAAATTACGAGGAGACTTGGATGGGTACATGGAAAATAATACTGGACCACAGAATCTAGTTCTTGATATAGCCTCTTTAAAGGAAACTTTAAAAAATGATGTTTCATCAAGGAAGGATTTTGATCAGATGTCAGATACTGAATTAAGCACAATGATTGATAAGAATTTTAATAAATTCAGCTATCAGAAAAAAGACGGGCAATGGGTATGGAGTATGGGGAGTATTGATTTAAATATTCAGGTTGGACAATCAGGGATTCTTTCAAGTAGCAAGGTAGCTATTATGGAATTTATTAGAAACATATCAAAAAATCAAATTAATTCATTAAAAGAAATAGGACAAGAAATTAAAGTTGCACAATCAAGCAGAAAGTCTTCTCCTACTAATAATCCTGCAGCAGATATTATATTGAAACATTATCAAACAAGATATGGGAATAGTAAATTTACTGTAGAGACAGCTAAACACATGGCAAGTGTTATGGGATTGAATTCAGGGGTACATGATATTTTTACATTGGATGAAGCTTTAGTAAAGTATCCTAGTATTTTTGGTAAGGTAGATGTTAATCTTATCAAAGACTTAAGTGTAATGGTAGTTCTTCATAATGATCCTAGAGGAAGTAATCCACAGGTTCAAATATCGTTATTCTCATTAGAGAAAAGGAATAATTATATTAATCCTTCGAAGAATAGGAATATTTTCAATAAGTTTGAAAGTGTCCAGGATAAAGATGCTATTAAATCAGGAGTCCTATTAAGGAATAATTCTTCTTCTATTAATAATTTGATGCTAGGTTTTGTATTAGGGCATTTATCAGATTCTATTTCAAATCTAAAAATCCGTACCCTTGGAACATTTGAAATGTCTAAAAATTTCAATCCTGCCTTAATAGAAATGGATGTATTATTTAATTCACTAGGATATATAAAGAATATTCCGGAACTGTTTGAAATGTTTCAAAATGAAACAATGAAAACTATTGTAGAGAAAGCTTCAAATCATGAATATAAAAATCTTCAACAGGCAGCAGATGATGTTTTAAAAACATTTTATTACAATGGTATTTATTATTCAGCATCAACAGAAGAATTCATTAAGGGGAAATCAACAGAATATGCAGATATGAGTTCTTCAGAAAGAAAAAGCTTTATAGCTGCACGTATAAAGTATTTAGAAAATTATTATGGTACTTCTACCAAATCTTCATTAATTAGTGATCCTGAGTATTTATTATTATCTCAAGAATTAAAAAGAATATCTGATTCAAAATATATGCCTAGTAAGTATGATGAACAAGGATTCAGATCAGAGTTAATTAAAAAATTAGCATTGCCTCATAACATAAAGTCCGATACAGTACAATGGGCTATCAATACTATCCAAACTAATGAACGACTGGTAATTCATTATTTTAGACAATATAGAGATAAGCTCCATGAGGTATTGAGACCTGTATGGGATAGACATGTAAGTATTCTCCCTAAATTAACTGATGTTGGATCATCAGCATTTGAACATATGTTTATGAGAGTTCAAAAAGATGGGGTGTCTTTTAAGCTACCCTATATTTATTTTGATGGTCATGAGAAATTCAAAGGATTAAGTGAATCACAAAAAAAGGCAGAGTTAACGAGATTGAATTTAACTCAGGAGGATATGGCATTAGGGAATTTCATTATGGATGCTGTTGAGGATTCGTTAATTGAATCTCAATTTGTTGATATGCAAAATGCTGCAATGAGTGTAGACCAAGCCAATAAAATGACAAAGGATGATGCAATAGATGCTCTTATGAGAAAGGGATGGAGAAAGTCTAGTGGACAAGTCTTTGTAATATCTAAATCAGCAAATGAGCTTACAGCCTCTGGTCGTTTAAAGGCTGGGTTTGCACGATTTGTTCGTCAATCAATTGATATAAATGCAATTTTTGAAGATCAGATGCTTGTAACAGAGTTAGGGACTTTAAGGAATACTCTTAATAGTCAATTATCTCATGATAAATTACTTCAAATGGCTGGGATTGAATCTTCTTCTGATGGAGAGTATAGATTGTTTGACAAGGATAAGAATGAAGCAATGTCAACAAACCTAGAGACAATAGCTAATTATGCTGTAATGTCTAATATAAGGCAAATGATTCATTCAAGAGAATCAGAATCCACTTACAAAGCTGCCTTAGCAATGATAGATGATATGCAGAATGTATCTTCTGATAGTATGGAAAGAAAGTCATATGATAGATTAAAAGAATATATTGAGGATTACTGGACTTCTGTAGTAATGGGGAAAAGATTAGATGAAGATTTTACGCTATGGGCTGGTCCATCTAATACCAAGGTTAATCTTATGGCAGGAGTTGATATGGCTACTAGGGCAATGGGATTTACCTTAATTGCCTATAAGCCTATTATTATGGCTAAGTCATACATGTATAATATTTTCAATGCTAGTGTTTGGGCCATAGGGAATTTGGTAGGAGGAGAAAAGGGATTACCTACTCCAAAAGATTTACTTAAGGCACACGCAGATTATGTAGCTCATTATACAAAATGTCAAGCTTGGATGGAACATTATCAAATTTCTAATTCTTCTGCTTATGAGACATTAAATTCTGCTGTACAAAATGTATCTAAGAAATATGCTTTAAATAGTCAAATGGGATTTCTAGGATTACAATTAACAGATGAGGCTATGAGACATGTTACAGCAATAGCATATATGATGAAAAATGGTTCCTGGGATGCTCATCAATATACTGTTGATTCAGATGGAGTGGGTCATTTAGTTTATGATGAAACTAAAGATTTAAGGATGTATAAAGATGGAAAGATTACAGATCCAGGGAAAGCAATAAGAAGTGCTATAAAACGTGATCTGGTAGAAGAGGGATTAATGAAAGAATCAGATGAAAAGTTACTCTATGGTTATGATATGCAAGAAGCCGTTATGATGCGTGTATTGTCCGATAAATGGGTCGTTGGATCAATGAGTGCTGAATCAGGTGCTAACATAGTACATACAGTATTAGGAAGGCAATTTGCTAAGTTTAGAAGGTTCATGTTTGATAACATTGCAAATATGGGAATAGGTGGTAATCCAAGTGAATCTAGAATGTTATCTAATAGGATAGCAATACAAGATGAAAATGGAGAATGGATTTCATTAAAAGAAAAAAAAGAAATATCAGGGACAGTACAATCATTTTTAGCTGCCTTCGCTTTCTTCAAAGAACATGGGGTCAAAGGATTTACTGAATTAGATCAATTGAGTGCAATTCATAAAGCTAATTTAGCAAAATCTGCAGCCTGGGTTTCTTTATATTTTCTATTATATGCTCTATTTGGTAAGTTTAAAGATAAAGAAGATCAAAAGAAATATTTATTTGATCTCCATTCATGGTTAAGAGATACAGCAGTTTTCCAAAATGTTAGTGATGTAGATAAAACTCCTATTCCTATGATAGGGGCATTTACTAACCTTATACGGACAATGTATAAAGACCCAATAAAAACCTTATATTATTTACCTGGTGGTGGATTAGTTAAGGATGTAACAAAATCAGTACAACATTACACAGATTAACAAATAAAAATTAAAATTATGGCACACAATCAAGCATTACAGTTTATAGTAATAGAAAGCAATACATGCGATTCTATTACGGTACATGAACAAATCTTATGGGACAATATTAACCCTTCAACACATAGAGATGAAATTGGATTAGCTTTATTCTACAGAAATATATCCTCTGGTATTAGTGGGTGTGATTTAAGTAATCCAGGAAATAATACAACAAATGCAGAATGGGTTATTCCTATTGAGTCTGCAGGACAATATGAAATATTTATGTTTGCTGTTCATCGTTGGATAGATATGGGTTCCGTATGGCCATTATATAGCATAGTTTATCACAATGGATTCTTTTGGATATGTATGGAACCTAATATAGATAGGGAGCCTGGAACAAATATAAACATATGGAGAAAAGCTACTTGTGATGATTTCATTATGTTTAATAATTATTGTATGGGTGCTTCACATAATATAAAATTTTTACTTAATGAATTTTTTAGTTCTATATACAATAGTGAGTGTGTTAGTGCAAGAGTTTTGAATGTAGGGTGTAATAGGTATCAAGTACAAGATATTGCGGCTCCTGAAATTCAAGAGCAACCTAACTTCATGCTGCCTACACTAGTAAAAGTTTGGAATTTAGCAATGACAGAAGAAATAATAGATTGTATTTACATTGATAGAATGGCTGGAGAAACATTAGCAAATGTACAATTACCAGATGATGATGGTGTTTATGTCATAGAGGTTGGTTATGGTTCATATACAAATGTTATATGGGATGAAAATACTCCCCCTAATATGATATCATATACAATTGTTAGAGATTGTGCTTTTAATGCGGATTTACCAACAAATCAATATGTAGCATATGGGATATGTAATATAGAATCTTGTTGGAAGAAATTATATGATAAGATGATGTGTAAACCTGTAGATGTCTGTTGTGATAGTTGTGATCCAGAGGTCAAGGAAGAGATGGAGAACTTTAGATATACCCTAAACATGATGAATGCATTATGGTTTAATTTAATGGCTTATATCGAATTAGAGCAGGGTATTTACATGCACTTGTATAATCTTTATACAATCAATGGGGTAGTCTCAGATCCTGTTAGGATGTCTTTTTTACAACACATAGCTGACATCATAGAAAAGATAGCAGAGATAACAGAACGATGTGGTGATTGTAATGGTGCTTTTAGTAATGAAACTGGATGTACAGAATGTTAAGGAGGGAATAATATGTTTGATATAATAGAATATAGCAAAACATTTAACTGTTGTGGGAAACAATACCTAACAGAGTTGGAATATGTAAAAACAAGATACTATACTATCCTATTGACTAGAGATAGAGAATTAAAGGATAGAGCTTATGTAAAAGAATTATTTGGAAATCCTGAAAATAATTGGAATGATGTGAATATTATTCATTATTTTTGGAATCTGATGTCGATGATGTACCGGTATCAAGTTAGGTTTTACAATCAATTCCTAACAGGAGAGATCACAGAAGAAGCTATACCTGATGCATTATGGTATAGGGATGAATTTAATTTAGAGTGCATAAGGAAAACGATGAAATGTATAGGAATAGATATATTGCCTTTATTAAGTTTGATAGGATTAAATTATATAGTAAGTTATCAGGATGGTATAGACTATATGGCTATAATTCCAAATTCAACAGACAGACCAGACTTCATAGTAAGATAGTCAAATAAGGGCAGTATGAGAACGCACAGACACGATAATAAAAAAATGAACACAATGTATCACTTTTAGTATATAATGGCATAGAGTTAAAGATATGGCAAATATAAATAACAATTTATTTCCTCAATGGTGGGAGAAGATGCTAAAAGAAAGAGGTATATCTCCAACTAAAGCAACTGCTGTATATAATAAAAAGCAAGTTGAAGATAAAGTTGAGTTAGAAAGTTCTCTACAAAATATCATAGGATATGAATCTATTAATGACAATACAAATGTTTCATTATTACCAGAAGGTTATGTATCTTCAGTGCATGAAAAGAAAACAATGAAAGGACCACAAGGACAAACATATCTTAATTCAGATACAAGATCAGATTATCAAAGAACAGAAGCTAAACAATGGTTTGATAATACTATGGCACCTGATATAATAGGTGAAACAATGAGGAAACCTTTAAGATGGTTAGCCGATCCTATGGAAGCAGGAGGAGATGTATTGAGTATGTTAGGTATAGATACAGGTGTGGGAACTGGTAATGATGAAATAGCTACTAAGAAGATGCTCTACAATCCTCATATAAATACAGCTCAAAGATATGGTAACTTAATGACAGAAGGAAGTTCATTGTCTAGTAGTGCAATATTGAATTGGGCACCATATGAAGTATTTTTGCCTAAAGCAACACAAAAGATGTTAGGTATGAATTGGATGGATGATATATTAGATTATTCGAAGAATCCTTATGTATCTCCTAAAAATGCACCAATAGCTTCTTCTGTAGATGATGTTGGTAAAAGTTTTAAATCAGAAATAGATTGGGCTAAATGGGATAAAGAAATACCTAAAGAAAACAGTAATCCTTATGGATATATGAGAAGGATCTTTAATCCCCCAGTAGATGAATTAGGTCAAAAATTGAAGTTTTCAGTACCTTCTAAAATTAAAAATTCAGAAACATATAGGGTTATGACTACTGCTGATACGGAACATCTTTTATCAACAGGAAAGTTTAAAACATCATTACCTATTGAGCAAGATGTTAAGTTTATGGAAGGATTGAAAACTACAAATCCAGAAAGATATAAAGCTATTAAGTATGCTGAAAACTCAAGAAATTATACCAGAGTTACTCCTGATAAAAATTATGCAGAAATGCATTATTTTGATGATCTGATAAATCCTTCAGATAAAGGAAATATTATAACATTAAAACCATTAAAAAATAGAATAGCTCCAAGTACAGAGGTTGGTGGTTATAATGAATTATTTGCAAAAGATTTAACAATAGATGATGTTCTTCATATAAAAGATAGAAGTGGTAAAGTAATTTATCAATCACCTAATTCTAAAAATAGTTTTAAATCAGAAATAGATTGGGGTAAATGGAATAAAGAAATTCCAGAGAATAAAAAGTTAATTCAAGAATATAATTTAATAGAACAACAAGCTAAGGCTAATGGTACATGGATGAAAAATCCTGATGGCTCTATATTCCAAGGAACACCTGAGCAATTTATACAACAGAATAGTCAAAACTTTAAACATGCTTTTGGTAATTCTAAATTAGTAAATCCTGATGGTAGTGCTATGAATTTATATCATGGATCAGATAATAAATTTAATATGTTTGATGAATCATTATTTGGCAAAACAGACAAAGGAATGTCTGGTGAAGGAATATATACATCACCAGTAAAAGATTATGCAGAAAGAGTATCAAATAAAAACATGTATGAGTTATATGGTAATGCGCAAAATCCTGTTTATTCATCTAATTTGATAGAACAAAAAAAACCATGGACAGAAGAGATAGAGGCATTATATAATTTTAATAGAAAGAATGCAGATATTCCAAATGAGCAAAAGCTATTAGATTATGATTCTGCTATTACAGATGAATGGATAGATTTACCAGGCAAACAATCAATGCAAAATGCATATGAAATAGTATTTAAGAAAAATACACAATTAAAATCAGCAACAGGTAATAATGGAATGTTTGATATGACTAATCCTAATATCTATAAATCTATTGTTCCAGTAGCAGGAGGAGGAGCAGCAGCAGTATATACAAACAATAAATAACAATTTAAAACAACAATATTATGGCAACTTATCTCAAACAACATTTTCACTCTGGTCCTGATGGAGCAGCAGGAATTCTTTTTAGAACAGGAAACTTTCCACGTTCTGATGTATTTAGAAGTTTATTTGAATCTATATTATTTAAGCTTAATTCAGAGGATAGTGCAACTACAACGGTTGCAGGACATTCTCGAATAGAAACAGATGTAAGGTCTATAGCAAGAAGCATTGCTGTAGGTGATGGCTTTACAAGGTTTGTATTAGCACATCAATTACCTAATATTATAGGAACTGTAAATGCAGAACATACCTTGGTACAAGCTGTCCCTTATGGAGATCTTTCTGTAGTTACCTATGACTATACCCATCCTTCAGGGGCAGTAAGAAGAGATTTTATGATATATAGTAATTTACAATTCATATCATCTGATGGGACTATTGATATAGTTGGTAATGGTGCAGGCATGTATGATTTTAAAGCAAGTTTAGGAATGGGTGACACATATAAAATAATGCTTAATGAATTTGATATTGTACCTGACTACATAGGGAATAAGATAGATTCTTCGTTGTATGTAACAGCTTTAGATAAGTTGGGGGTAAAACATGATGATAGCCAATCTATTCAATTAATTACATCGGCAACAGGGATAAAAGCTCTTTTAAGTTATGCAGCGACAAACTCTATTTTGTTACAAGTTGGAGCATTTGGGTTATATGCAAATTTAAGAATAGCGGATAATACCCTTAGCGAAGATGCTAATGGGGTAAGGGTAACTAAACCATGCAATGACATCAATAGTAGTGATGGAACGATTACAACCTCTTACAATAGCTTATTGGGTACATGGGATATAAAGTTAGCTTCTACCATTGGAAGTTCGGGTGATGAATGGGATGTTCAGTTTGCAGATGGATCAGGAGGGTTTAAACATCTAGCAGGTTCAAGAAAATTTAAATATAATGGGTCTGGACTTCTTTCTTATGGTGTAAATCATAATATTAATATGGTTGCCTTAAATTGTTTTGTAATAGGAGATAATAATATTATTGGTGGATATAATTCTTTTATTTGTGGATCATATAATTACAGTGAAGCTATTGGATCTATTTTTTTGGGAAATGGAGCTAAAAGTTCAATAGCGTATTCTATTTGTAGAGGATTTGAATTAGGTTTTTTAAATGAAAATCCATCACAATTAAAAGGAGTAAATCAAGAACTTTCATTTCCAATGAGCTTATATACATTAAATGCTAGTCCTACAAAATTTAAAAATTATGATGGAAGTACAACAAATTGGTTAGGTCAAGATCAAGTTGCAAAAATTGAAATAGATGTAATAGCTAAAACAAATAGTGGATTAGTAGACCCAGTGAAATCTGCTGTATGGAGTAAAATAGAATTTGGAATTCAAAACATAGCAGGAACTATCTCTTTTATAGGTTCTCCTTCCTTAACAGCAATAGCTCCATTAGCAAGTAGTTTTGTAAGCCCTATTACTATTAGTATTAATATGCATCCTAATCCTTTATATTCAGCTTTTGAAATAACTGGAACAGGGCTAGTAGGATCTGATATAAAATGGAATGCAATTGTAAGAATTATTACTGTACATCATCATGTTGAAATAATATAAGTTTTTAAGTAAAAAAAAAGGGGTGTCTGAACTAAATCAGCACCCCTTTCTTGACTAACTCAAAACCAGGTATTATCCCTAGTACTTTTAATTATCTATATATGCAAAAAACATATCCCTAAATATAAAAGGATATTTGATTGTATAAGT
>Ga0265294_10011014_pt1 | contig 10214 bp, 7 predicted proteins | sample MunlanPumphouse3_FD_192504 | JGI IMG/M metagenome (GOLD analysis project Ga0265294, IMG submission 192504) | Groundwater microbial communities from a municipal landfill in Southern Ontario, Canada - Pumphouse #3 | ecosystem: Environmental > Aquatic > Deep subsurface > Groundwater | place...
TGTGGGTGTTGGAGGTGTTCCGGGTACTGGATCAGGTGCTTTTGTTTTAATTAAACTGGCTTTAGTTATACCTATTTCAGCCTTTTTACTTGGATATAAATCAATAAATGAAAGCACTTCGGAATACGTGAAGCGGCTATGTTTGTCTTTGACATCAAAATCAATTGCAATAGTAGCAGACGTTCGTTGCTGTGCATACTGATTGAGGGAATTAGCTTTAGCCAAAGCGACTTGATTTAAGCCCGATGGTAGCGACTCAATCTCCTTTATTAGCTCATTTGCCAATGTATCAATTTCTGTATATTTGGTAGCACAATCTTGCATTGCTGCACTAAACAATTGATGGTATTCATCTTTTGTTTTTTGAGCTGCTTGCTGCACCGCAGCATAGTTTTTTATAACCTCACCTTGCAGGTGGCTTTCAAACTCATTCTTTAACTGCGTGATGGTTGCATTGCTTTTTGCAGCCTTTGATAATTCATCTTGTACAGCATACACAAAGGTTTTCCATTCTTTTACTTTGGGTAAATTGTTTCGGATAAACTTTTCTACTTTCTCAATTTCTTGCAGGGCTTTGTGGAAAGCATCTTTCGCTGCTAAAAATTCAACCGCCTTATCAATGTAGTTAGCTTCGCTTACGGCTCCAGTAAACCCACCTAAATATGCTGCGTTTTCATCTGCCTTGGGAAACAATTTGTCAAACTCTTTTTCGCTGTTGCGTAGCGTTATTACCTTGTCAGCAAAATGTTTTGCAACATCACGTATAGCAGCTACCAGTTCAAAATCATTGGTATTGTAATCTACTTTTTTACCAATGTATTTTTCTACTTCTATATCTAACAGAAATTGAGCTAATTCTTGTTTCTGCAAAGCAGAAAGCGATTTTGATACGGCTTTGAAAGATGCTTTTCTAAATTCACGAGCTGCATTGAAAATACTTGAAACACCTTCGTCACGCCAAGAGAATTTTTCAGCTCCGTTGTATTTGGCTATGAGCTTACCTGCTCGCATTAAAGCTGCAACTGATGAAATGACGGTACCAAAAGTAAATCCGGCTGGAGGTTGCTCTAAGTCTTTCTCTAAAGTAGCACCATCCACAAAAGTGTTGCGTACTTTGTACAATATTTCTTCAGATACCTTTAGGTTTTCGCCAATAAAATTGCCCTGAGCATCAAAAAAAGCAAAGTCGCTGCCTGTAAAGTATTGCTGTAAACGGCCATTGTTGGCTTCTTTGATTACTGCTGCTGCCACGCTATCGCCTAATTGAGATGCTAAACGCTTGCTGTACACATTTTGAATGATGTTTTTTTGCTGGGCTTGAAGTGTTGTTTGCCAGTTGTCTTTATTGAGTTGCAGTGTATTGTATAAATAAACTGCGGTGGCATTTATTAAACTTTCATCTACTAAGTCCTTAATGCGATTTTGTTTTTCTCCTTTTGCCGTGGAGAAAGAAATCAAAATTTTACCTTCATCAGAGTTGGGATTGTTGTATTTCTGCTCTAAGTAGGTGATGCGTTCTACTTCGTCAATCAAACGATCCAATTCTTTGAAATGGTTATTGTCCGGCACTAACCATAATAAATCTTTGTCGTTTTGGTGTTGTACTTTCAAAGCATCTATATCAGCTGCCCTATCATCTGATATATTGTAAACACTCTTAACCTTTACCTTGAGGTATTTTAGATTGGGTGTTGTGAGTTCATCGTCATTGTCGGTGGTAATGTAAAAGTCGAAAGGCAAACCGTTATCGGTTACTTTAGCAATAGACTTTGTGATGTTTGCACCTTTATAGGCTGTAACTAATTGCTTTTTCTTTACGAAACCTTGAACGGTGAAGCCGTTCATTTCGTCCAATAATCTTTGTTCAATATCGGATGTGATGCGATATGTTTTGTTGGTATCTAACAACACTTTTGCTTCAGTTAGTAAATCTAAAGCCTTAATGATGTCGTCTTGTACCTTAAATTGTTCATCAGGGTCGCTGATGAATGACTTGGTGATATTGGGCAAAGAAGAAGGTGTAACTTCTGCTTCTGTAAGGAAATTGATGGTTTCTAACAACCTTCTGCCTGAAATGGGTGAACCAGCTTCTAATAAAATTCTTTCTGCATTGTCGTACCGGCTTACCAATCTCACAGGCGGTTGAGGCTGCCCTTCTTTAGCAATATGCCAGCCGGTAACGGTATGAAACAAATCTGTATGTTGTACTTCCTGTTTGAGAATGTCATAAGTGGTAATAATCATACCCCTTGCAGCTACTTTAGTGGATGCATATCCTTTAGTGCCAAACAGGAAGTTTTGTAATAAGTCAAACTGATATTTATAAAAAGGATAGTAGGTCGTGTAGTTTGTTGCACTATCTGTTTTGCTGATGCCAGCACCGTGTATTGCTGCGTGGTCTGAAATCTTACCTGAATTTTTACTGAAATGCTCTGTAAGTTTTTGAATGCCTGTTTCTGTCTTTTTCAGTAGTCTGTTGCGAATGATAACATCTACTTCAGTTGCTTCTAAGTGAATTTTAGTCTTGAAACGGTCTGTTACTTTGGTTAATTGGGCTTTGCTTACATTGGAGTTATTGATAACATCATCTAACTTTTCCTGAGCAATGGCAATGGTCCAAACTTTGCCGCCTAATGATGAAAGCGATTCACATACACCTTCTAAGTCCAAAAGGTTGAATTTCTTTTGATTGATCGCTTCACTGGCTTCATCAAAAAGGAACACAACTTTTTCATTTTTCTCAACTGAAAGGTAATTGCTTAATTCTTCTCTTAAACGAGAGGCACTGAATTGGTCAATATCTCTGCGAATAGTTGTAATCAGGTTGTCGTAATCTGCATCGGTGTTCCCTTTCTTAATATACAGTTCTTTTATAGCTTTTGCATATTTGAACGAACTTGTTCTTATGTCATTCCAATCTAAACCTGTGGTATCAAAAACGAAGTCCTGTATGGCTGTTTTCCCTTCACTTAACATTAACTGGAACAAGAAAATACCGTGTTCATTTTCGGGTAAACTTAGCGACCTGAGAAAATTTCTGAATAATGTGAAAGCTAAACCTTTTGATGTGTCTTGCTTGGCAATATCTAAAAACACTACCCTTGATTTGATAGCATCTAACCTTGATAGAGCATTTTTAACTAATGCTTCATCATTGACACCTGTGAAACGCTGAATGATTCTATCTCTTGCAGGTGTACCTGATATGATTCTGTTACTGAGCATATAACCCAATAACTTACCAAAGTATGATTTACCTGACCCGTAAAAACCAGAAATCCAAACACCTGTTTCAAGAATGTTAGAAGTAAACGTATCAACAAAATCTGCATACTCACGAGCTAATCCATCTGTAACGATATAGCTTTCAATTTCTGCCTGAATTTCCTTTTCTGAAATGTCTTCTAAGTCGATAACATTCTTAATGTCTTCGCTTAGGTCAATGGTCAGTATTTCTTTTATCTTCATTTTCGTATTATTCTTTAGTTAACAATCATACATCTGTACTTTGATGCAGGGCGTGAATTGAGGAACATTAACTGTTCACCTTCCTGGGTGGCAGGATATAAAATAATTAAAGGGGATTTTGCCTTCATTACTAATTCGTTTTCCATTAAATGAATATTGTCTATTCCACTACCATAGAGTGCTCCGCTATGGATGAGTACAGGTATTTTATTTTCATTGAATGTTTCTTCAATTGCAGCAAGCAGGTGTTTGAACAAATCGGGACTTGTTTCGCCTTCCGGTGCTTTGAAAATTTGATGAACCGAACCCCTTAATAAATCAAACATTTCTGCAAGGTCAGTTTTATGTGCTTCAACAAATGAAATCAACATCTCATTGATGTCGATAATTTTGTAGGTATCTTGGGGCATCATTTCTACCAGTTTTTCAATGTATTGGAATTCCAATACTGGTGGACAAACCAATAGGATTGAGTTGCCACCATTGGCATTCAAGCGGATTTCTGAACGCTTATCAGATTCCACTATCCGTTTTAACTGTGTAATGATATGTTCAGGATTGACTGATGTATTCATAGATTGATTCGTATGGGATTAATGGTTCAACACTGAGCTTGTCGCCTGTATAAACCACATTAAAATATTTTGAAAATTTTTTTTGCAGTAGCCTGTCGAGAAAAGCTTGCTTTTCGCTGAACGAATAGGGAAGCCAATTGCTGGAAACAAGATTGGGCTTTTCTGAAATAGCAACTAACCAATAGACATAAAGAATAATCATAGCATCATTCAAGTGAGGATGAACAATGGACTTGTTTACTGAGCCTTCCATTAAACCAAACTTTTTTAATAAGGTCAGGTATTTAGATGCAGTAGTTGTAATAGTGATTTCAGACCACTTTTTCAGATCATCTTCCGATTGTTTCAAATCTTTAATACAAGCGACTACTTCATCATTTTTTATTGAAACTCTGCCACTATAAAAAGCAGGAAAAAAAACTTTATCGTTCAGATGAAACAACAATTCATTATTTACAGAAGCGTTCCAGAATAGAAGTAACAGCGTTTCGGCACTTGTGGTATTCGATTTTATTGCTTGTCTGATTATTGTTTCTAACTCAGGTTTTTTATTTTGAATTAGGGTGGCTTTTATGGCTTTTTCAAAACGCTTCACAGACTTATCTGTTTTTATGGCTGTGTAGGTATGTATGCCACCTTTTTCTTTGATAGAAACCATATCTTCTGACAGGAAAACTTTTATCAAGTTCCAATCAGGCAAACTGCCTAAAACATTTATGTCTGAGTTTATGTGCATTAATTTTTCTCTTTTCTTTTACTTTTAATTTCTTCTTCTGCCACTTCCATAGCTTTTAAAGCTACATCTTGGTCTTTTACCACATCATAGACCTTATCGGCAAGCCATAGCGTAAAAAGCTCTTGCTCATCTACGTCATACAATTTTGCCAACTTCGACAAGTAAGCTTTGCTCACCGGCTTGTCGTTGTTTTCCATTTTGCTGATGTAGGCGGTATCAACGTCTAATTCAGCTGCAACTTGCCTTTGCAAAAGTCCTTTTGATTCCCTTAATTCTTTGAGTTTCTCTCCGAGCATTGGTTATACCTTTTATTGACTTGTCCTATAAAGGGCAAATATAGTAATAAATATGAAAGTAAGCTTGCAAAGTTTGCAAAACTTGCAAAGTGGCTTTTACTCTTTGATTTTTTGATAGATGCTATTCCGGGTTTTCTCAATCCATTTGAACGCCACCAACTTAGATAAATAAAGGTCTGCGGTGCGTTCTTTGATACCAAACTGGGCTTCGGCAAGGGTAACGGCTTCTTTTCTGCGGAATGAAGCTGGTAGCTTATCAAAGAATTGCTTTAGCAATTTGTCGGTAACGGTTGCTTGCTTGGGTAGTTCCTTGAACATAAAAACGGAATGCTCCTGATAAACTTTGACCAACTTTAGGGCAATGTCAAAATCTTCGTCTGTGCAGGTGTATTCGGTTGCTATTTCGCCATTATCAAAATACCTAAGGGCTGTGATTATCATAGCCACCCGATACAGTATTAAGCCTAAACGCTTGGATGTACTGGATAGGTCTTCACTTACAAAGGTTGCCAATGTGGTAAGTGAATCTTCGCCATAGATATTGAGTTTATCCCACTGGTCTTGTGTAAGATTGAATTTGATGCTTTCATAATTTTCAAGGAACTCAACGAAGTTGAGGACTTTATCTGATAGTGCTTCAAAATGGGCTGTCAGGTTGATACCGTTTAAGGTGTCACTGGCAGGAATCCATACTATTTCAGATTTGAAAGTATAGAAAATGAAGCGGCTGAATAAGCCGTCTTCTGCTGACTTTATTAGGTTTTCTACCTGTCCGGGTGTACCTGCCAATGCTACGGATAAACGAGGCTTTTTTATTTCTACCCATTCTTTGTTTGTTTTCCGGCTGTATGATATGGGTTCGTGATGATACGCCTTGCGAAGCAAGTCGGAATAACTGCCCCAATCCTGTTTGAGTACTGCTCCCATCGTGTCGGCTTCTGTTTCGCAAAAAATGCCTTGTTCGTCTCCTTCTTTGAGGTGTTGGATAACTCTTGCACTGCTGTTGTTGGCAGGAATAAACAAAACTTTGAATGGTGGTTCTTCGGGTGGCTCTAATTCTGATATGTCTTGCTTTTTGTCGCTGAGTTTACGCTTGTACTCCTGTAATTCAATCTTGTAAATCTTTAGCTTTTCGGTGCTTTCAGCTACCAGTTTATCGTGGAATTTGTCGCCTAATGCTTTGGCAAAAGTCAGTGAGCCTTTGCCGCTTGCGGCAGGGGCAATGATAAAAATAAACAGATTTGCATAGTGTTCTTTGGCACGGTATAAGCCTACCACATTACGCATACAGCCACTAATGATACTCAATGCACCTGTTAGGAAAATATCTCGTTCTCTTCGGTCTTCAAATACGCTTGATCCATTTTTCAAAATTTCGGGCAAAAGAGGAAATACTTCATCAGGAATGAAAGGCATATTCATCAAAAGCTCGTCTTTTGATTGTGGGGTTGCTTCGTTGGTTTTTGCAAAGTCTGCAAACTTTGCAAAGTCTGCAACATTGTTTTTATAGGCACTCTGAATGGTTGGTGTTGCTTCTTCGGTATCGAGGTCGAAATGTTGTAAAATATAGCCAAGGGCTATGTTTTCGGGTATTCCGGCACGGTTGCAGTTGCAAGCCAATAGATGCACAAAGTTGTTTCGGTTGCCTTCGGTGTAGGTGGCTTTACGTTCAGTAAAGTCCACACACTTGCCGAATACTTCGAGCCAGTCGGTATTTTTATCATTGCTTTCTGTTGGATTGGTGGGTTCTTGCTCTGCTTTTGGCTTTTCCTTTTTGGGTGGTTCGGCAGATGCCGTTTCAATGTTTACATTGAACGGTTCTGCATTGATGTTGCGGTAGCAATCAGGGTCGTAAGACATAAAACAAAGGCGTGAAACGTCTTTGCCTGATGGGTCAACGACAAGCTGCAAAGCTTGCTCGTAATAATCGGAAACTTGTTGAAAGGCTAATTTGTGATGCTCTGCTGTGCTGTTTACAGGAACAATAATTTTTAAGCCGTTGCCACTCGGACTGATAAAAGCGGCAAAAGTGTAGGGAGCTAAGGCGACCAAACTTTTTGCCCTTTCTAAATCTTCGGGGCTTAATTTGTCTAAGTCTAAGATTACAAATCCGCTGTATTGCGTAAGCAATTCAGCCTTACGACCACTTTCAAAAGTGCCTGATGGGGTGAAAGCCGGGAGTTGTTTTTTGAGTTTATCGGCTTCTTTTTCTTGTCCTTCGGCAATGAGCTTGCGAATTGCTTCTACCTGCTCTTTGTAATTGCCTTCTTGAATTTGTTTGGTGATGATGATAAGTGCTTTGTGTTCTACCAAATGCACATAGTTCTGAAATATGGATGCTGTTGCCATTCTTCTAATTTTTACAGGGTTATTAAACTGATTACTTTCTCTTTTTAAATGCTTCATTGTAATTGCTATCGAGTAGCTTTTGGACATTGCAATAAGTACAATTCCAGTATTGATTTTCCTGGTATTTCTGTTTGCTTTGGACAGTTTTAAGTTGGTTACAATAAAACTTCTGATCATTTCATTTGCATGGGGAGTCGTCGCAGCCCTCATTTCCTACTACACAAACGCAATCCTTCGTAGCAACCTAATAGACCAGGTTGTTGCAGAGTCATCCAAAAATGAGACTCTCAATTCAAAACTTACAATGAATCTGGCAGAGCTTAACTCCTACTCCAATTTTTTGGACAACAGCCGTGCCGACCTTCTGGTTGCAATGGATGCATTGGAAAAAATCAACGAAAACAACCCGGCACTTGTGCGCAACAGCATCAACCAGGCTGTTAACATAATAACCCAGGTAAGGTACAGGAACGTAGCTGTTTTAGACTTTTTGGACCAACTGAATCTATATATTGAACAGAACCCCGACACAGCTGCCCAAGAGCTGAAAGACTCTTTCAACCAACTTGCTTTAAATGAATTCAAGAATGCCATTTTTACAAAAGATGCCAAAAACGCCAAATTGATTTCGGCCTACAACATTGATTCCGAGACTAACATGGCCAACATTAACGAAGAGGCCAAAGCCATGGCAAAAAAAGACATGGAACAATTAGGCACAGGTTTTACAGACAGCGAGGTACTTGGAGTAATCAACGCAATCTATGATTCAGAGAAGCTTGGCTTAAAAATGATCGAAACACTGGCCGTTTTCGCCAATAGCGAAAATCTTGGTGGTTTCTGGGACAGCGAAAACCTTAGTGGTTTCTTTGACAGCGAAAAATTAGGCGCAGGCTTTACCAGCAATGCATCTCTCAATTTTGTTTCGGACAGCGAAGCACTCGCCGGCATAATTTCATTTGACAGTGAGTCCCTTAACGATTTATCAACGTGGATTAACTAGTCAATAATATGTCCATACCTACAAGGTTGTGTTGCCTGCTGCTGGTTTTAGCAATAACAGCTAAAGTACAGTTACAGGCACAAAACATAAGCATGGTCTCCAAAGAGAACCTGGAGATGGTCTATTTTGGCAAAAGGTACTCCTACCTGGTTCCGCATGTGGTCCAGACGCACCTCAATGCCATGAAGTTCCATCAATCACTATGGGGCTACAAATACGACAAGACTTATGTGCTGCTCACCGATTTTGAGGACACCGGCCACGGAGGAGCCATTGTCACACCGTACAACCTTGTAATATTGGGCATAGAGCCCTACTCATTCGCCTTTAGCATAATCCCTTCCAACGAACGGTTCCAGTGGCTCTTCAACCACGAACTTACCCATGTGGTAATGGCAGACAAAGCCAATTCCAAAGACCAAATGTTCCGCCGGCTCTTCAAAGGAAAGGTGTTACGCAACCAGGAGCAGCCCATCTCTGCATTGTGGAGCTACCTTACAGTTCCACGCTGGTACTCTCCACGCTGGTACCACGAAGGTATTGCCACATTCATGGAAACATGGATGTCGGGAGGTTTAGGCAGAGCAATGGGCCCCTACGACGAAATGTATTTCCGTGCAATCGTAAACCAAAAAGAGCCCCTGTACACACTTGTGGGGCTGGAAACAGAAGGAACCACAATAGATTTCCAGGTAGGGGCAAACTCCTACCTGTATGGCTCCCGCTTTGTAACCTATTTGGCATACCAGTACGGTGTAGATAAACTAAAAGAGCTGTTCAACCGTACAGAAAACAGCAAAGCATTCTATGCAAACCAATTCCTCCAAACCTACCACAAACCCGTAAAACAAGCCTGGGAAGAGTGGAGGGAGTGGGAATACAAGTTCCAGCAGAAAAACCTGGAATCCATAAGCCAATACCCCGTTACCCAATTCAACCCAATTACAAAAAAACCACTGGGCAATGTCTCCCGGCTGCACTACGACCCCAATCGAAAAAAAATTTACGCAGCAATCAACCACCCCGGAATAGTATCACAGGTCGTGCAGATTGACCAAAAAACCGGCAAGATCAAAAAGTTATCAACCATCGACTCCCCCCAACTCTACTACACAACCCATATCGCTTTTGACCCCAACGGCAACAGGCTCTTTATCACCGAAAACAACAGCAAATACCGCAACCTTGTGCAAATTGACATTACAAATGGAAGAACCGGATACTTCCCTGCCTGCACAGGAGAGACCCATTGGGGGCCTCGGTGTTTTCCTGATGAAGAAAATGACAGATTATTTGAACTACAGAAGGGAAGGCCAAACCAACATATTAACCATCAAGAAAAAAAAGGAACAATAAAATGAACATAACCTCCCAAAGCTCTCAAGGAAGAGTCGTGATAGAAATTGAAGGCCGCATAGACACCACCAATTATGGTGAATTTGAAAACAGTGTAAATAAAATACTGGAAGAGACACCCAATGAAGTTATCCTGGATTGCAGCAACCTTTCATACATAAGCAGCTCCGGACTAAGGATATTCCTTACAATACACAAAAGGATGATGGGCACCGGTGGCAAACTAACATTAAAATCCATGCAACCGGCAATCAAGGAGATTTTTGACATATCAGGCTTCAGCTCAATATTTAATATTTCCATATAAGGTAAATTTTTTCCTTTTGCCGGAAGAAGATGAAAGATAACGGAAAAGATCGTCAGGAGTAAATATGTCCCTATTGAAAGTGGTGGTCCTCTTTTTTATATCTATATCAATGGATTTGAAAGAA
>Ga0265294_10011015_pt1 | contig 10211 bp, 9 predicted proteins | sample MunlanPumphouse3_FD_192504 | JGI IMG/M metagenome (GOLD analysis project Ga0265294, IMG submission 192504) | Groundwater microbial communities from a municipal landfill in Southern Ontario, Canada - Pumphouse #3 | ecosystem: Environmental > Aquatic > Deep subsurface > Groundwater | place...
ACCGGGTTCACGTACGGCCCGTGCTCCGGACGGTTCTCCGACCAGGCATACCGGCCGATGTAGTCGAAGTCCACACCACTCGCGGTCTGCTTCTGCATCTCGTCGGGGTGCGCGTAGAGGTAGTTCCCGGCGACGTCGAGGTAGTAGAGCGTCTCGTTCTCCGAGACGATCGTCTGGGCGCGAGCATCCAGCCATTCGGCTATCGCCGCATCGGTGATCCCGGGGACCCTCTCCTGCAGCGCCGCCTCTGCGGCGCTACGGTCGAGCGGGTACTCCATGACCGTCCGGTTCGTCCGGAAGATGGCGTTCCTCGCCGTCAACGCCTTATCCGTATCGCCGGCATCGGTGTAGAGGGCGTAGGCCTCCGTAAACCGTTCTTCGGCAGTCCGGTAGTTGCCGGCTTCGTATTCGGCGAGCCCCCGGGCGTAGGCCTCATCGGCCGGTGAAACAGGCTCGGTCTTTTCGTCCGTTGCGGCGGTGCATCCCGCTGCAGCGACGAGGACCAGAACGGCTGCCACGAGGAATGCGGTGATCGCGCGGTGAGTCATACGTGGGGGTACATGCGGAGCGACGAAAAACCTTTCTCTTTGTTCGGGCTCCTTTCCACGTGGTAACGGGGATTTCCGACATTCTGCCGCTACGCCGGATGCTGTCCCCGGTTGTCAGGCGCCATGAGCAGAGCGGAAGCACCGCAAAGACGTTCTATGGGAATGCGACGGAGTGAAGGGTGCGACGGACGGAACGTGCGACGTTCCTTAGGAGCAGAGCTTGAGCACCATAAGGTGTGCGAGAGGAGGGGTCCCACGATCAGCGCCGGGGCCGGCGTGCCGGGCGGGAGGATTACAACGGGCACCCGGAGGGCGTGGGTACCGCAATCCCTCTCCAGCCCGACGGCCGGGGACATCCTCCGGGACCCGGATCTGAACCCGCGTTTGAACTCTTCCAGGCAGGCGAGATGACCACCCGGACACGGCGGTCAGTATTATCACCACAAAGGGAGATGCTATTCTATCGGTGAGATCATGAGGACGTTCACGGCCGTGCTCTACAGGGAAGAGGATATGTACGTCGCGGAGTGCCCGGAGGTCGGCACCGTCAGCCAGGGTCGGACGGTGGAGGAGGCGGTAGCCAACCTCAAAGAGGCTACGGAGTTATACTTAGAAGAATTCCCGCTGGAAGACGGGAGAAGGCCGATCATCACGACATTTGAGGTGACCGAGGGGGCCCGGGCTTAAGCCGGTATCGGGCGAGACCGTGATTAAGATACTCTCGAAACAGTATGGATTCGTCATCACCGGGCAGACCGGGAGCCATGTGCGCCTGTCAAAGGTGACGCCCGGCGGGAGGATAGGTACCGTAGTCCCGCTGCACGACGAACTGAAGATTGGTACGCTCCGCGGGGTTCTGAAGCTGGCGAAGATCGATCCCGACGCTTTTGCCCGGTATCTCTGAAGAGGATGCGGAATGATCCCGGAGAGATGCACGTTCTGTAAAGGAGCCCTGCACGAGGGAACGGCCGAACTCATCGCACGGGTGGGGGATGAGATCATCGTCATCCGTGATGTCCCGGCCTACGTCTGCGACCGTTGCGGCGAGGCGTATTACACTGCAGAGGTCTCCCGGAAGATCGATGCCGTGATGAGAGATTTCCATAGCGGCAGGCTCTGCTGCCGGCCCCTTGCGGCAGGCGAGGTTGAACTCACCGGGTGAAGAGGCCGGGAAGCGCGATACCCACTAGACTCTCGCTCCTCTCCAGGAGATGAGTCGCCATGACCGGGAGTGATGCGTGATGGCGTATGATACTTGTTCGGTCACTTGTTCGGTTACTTGTTCGGTTACTTGTTCCTCAGCCTCTTCTACGGCTTCGGCCTGCCTGGCAGGCAGTCACCACTCGCGCCTCCGGGGCTCAAACTCAGGTGCTCGGAGCCCGTCGTTACTCGCACCTGCCGGTGCTCGAACTCCTTCCCCTTCGGGGAAGTCGTTACTCGAAAACGCTTCGCGTTTTCTCAAACTCCGGTGCTCCTGCTCCTGCCGGGACGGCAGTCGTACCCTCCGGCCCGTCGTCACTCGAAAACGCTCCGCGTTTTCTCAAACTCCGCCTGCCCCTGATGGGGCACGCGTCGTTCACCTCACCCCCTCCCGGCCGTTCCACTCCCGCACCAGCCTCGCATAGCATCCCTCGCATACCTTCGCCCGCTCCTCCCGCGACCGGTAGACCGCCCTCTTCTCCCCGCAGACGTCGCACCGGCCGAGCTCGACCTTCGTCCGGGCAAATGTCCGGTGGTCGAGGACGCCGGGCAGGGGCTGCGCCTTTGCCGGCCGCTTTGCCTTCTTCAGGCAGTCGTAGCAGAGGTAGAGCCCCCCGCCCCGCTTCATCGACGACGTCGGCCGGCGGCCGCAGATGTGGCAGGGCTCATCCTTTGCGACCGGGAGGGGGAGGTAGTCGGCGGGGTTGACCGGGGCGGTCGTTTGCACCTTTGCACCCGTTTGCACACCATTGCACCCAGTTTTGCACCGCAAAAGACCCCCAGATGCAGCCGGTTCCGTGATCTGCCCGATACCCTTTGAGATAGCCAGCACGTTTGCACCACTGCGGATTTCACGGACACTAAAAGCCGGCTCACCCGCCCCTGCAGGCATGCTCTCCGTTCCCGGTAACTGGTGCAAATTACTACTCTGATCTGTACATATATCTGTACATATATCTCCAATATCAGAATTCTCTCTGCTATGGCCGTTATCTTCGTTTGCACTTTTCCCGAAATTCTGGTGCAAACCAGGTGCAAAGGTGCAAACGTGCGGACCGTCGTCCCCATCTTCGGGATCGTCATCCAGCCAGACCGTGGCCGCACCGGTCCAGGCCCGGTAGACCTCGGCGTCGAACGTAAAATACTGCTCTCTGCGGCGGATCGTGACCCCGTACTCGCCGCCCTCCGACACTGTGGCGTCATAGAGGCTGATCGCGGGACACTTCTCCAGGAGGCCGGCATACGCGGCCCGGCTGTTGTTGTAGCCGTGAAGGAGGCGCCGGGTCTGGTGGTAGGAGAGGCCGAGGGCGCCCTGGAGCTGCCGGACGGTGAAGACCTCGACCCCCATCCGGGCGACGGTTTCAAGCGCCGCCGCCTCGTTCTTCGTCAGTTTGGTCTCCTGGCCCCCGGCCGTCCCGGAGAGGGCGGCGTAGAGGTTTGCCGCCGCCACGAAGTCTTCTTCCCGGGCGAGTACCGCCCCGTCGCCGTCGCGGTCGCGCTGGAGGTAGAAGAGCCGGGCCCGGCACTTGATCAGGTCGAAGAGCATGCCGGGGTTCCTGCGGTTCTGCGTCGTCGAGGACTGGATCCTGCGGGCAAACGGGATCCGGACGGGGAGGGTCTCCTCTTTGACGACGTCCCAGATCGCCCGGCAGGTGAGGACGTCGTCCTTTGCCGGGCCGCGGCCGGCCGCCTCTGCATCCTTCATGTGCTCAAAGACCCTTCTGTCCTGCTCGACCGAGTCGTCGATCCAGACCGTGAGCATCCGGTTCATCACCTGGTCGTCGCCGATGTCCTCGACCTTTGCAAGCCACCAGACGCACCGCTCGGGGATGGTGCAGACCCGGAGTTTGCGCTCCATCGTGAGGGTCCGGTGCTCGATCGGCTCCCGGAAGTTTGTCGTCGCGGACTTGAGGACCTCCTGGAGGTCGTCGGAGAGTGAGACGTCGTCAAAGAGGAGGACGGTACCGGGCCGGAGGTCGTCGTCGTAGTAGAGCGCCTTGTCCGAGACAGTGCCCTTGAGTTTGTAGGCATCGGGGATGAGGTTCTGCATCGTCGTGCAGGCATGCGTTTTGCCTTTGCCCGAGTTCCCGGAGACTGCGACGTGGAGGCCGTTCGTGTTCTCGACCGACTGCGAGGCAAGCGACATCGCGAGGCACTCCGCGACGGTCCGGTCACCGATGTGGGCTTTGTTGAAGGTGTCGAGGAGGAAGGCGAACGGGTCGCCATTCTTGAGAATCTCAAGGGCCCGGTCGCGGTGCTCGTCGGCGGGAGGAGGAGAGGTTGTCTTCTCCTCCTGCTCCTTCTTCCCTGGCGCCTTCTCCTCTGACTTGCGCTTCTTCTCGTACAGCTCCCGGAGTTCCGGCCACCGCTGGGCGCCCCCGCCGCAGGTCGCGTGGTGGCAGCCGGCGAAGACGGCGCCGTTCGCAAACTGGATCGCGAAGGCACCGTCCTTATGTGCCGACGAGAACGGACACTCCGCGAGGGTGAAGAGGGTCCCGCCCTGCCAGGGCCGCGTGCTCCGGACGGCGATCCCGTGCTCTGCGAGCCAGGCGGCGAGGTCGATGCCGGCGGCCTTCTTCTTCGGCTGGAGGGGGTCCTCCCGGGGGAGGAGCCCGGCGAGGTGCCGGAGCCGCTCTAGCGGGACGACACCGATCTCACCTGGTGCGGAGAGGATCTTCGCCCGGCGGTGCGGCCGCTCCGGGGTGGAGTCGCCCTTCCTCGACGTGGTGCCGTAGAGTTTCCAGATCCGGGCGGCGTTGTGGTTCGCGGTATCGACGGTGACGGCCTCGCTCGAGAAGAGGGCGTCGAGGGTGGCGAGTGCGCCCTTCACGAGCGCGGTCGAGGGTTCGTCGTTCGGGAGGTCGATCCGGTAGAGGAGGTGCGCCCCGTTCCCGGAGTCTGCCCGGACGGGCGCGGGGAACCCCTGCTCGGCGAGGTACGCCGCGATCCGCTCCGCGGCATTGAGCGCCGCGTCGTGCTCCTCTTCCGTCGACGAGACCCCGCTCGGCCGGACCGGGTCGATGTCGACCGGGAGCCAGCGCCGGCGGAGGATGTCGGCGTCCGCCGTGGTGGCGTCCTTCCGGGAGAGGCGCATCTTGATCCGGTTTGCCCGGCGGGCGAGGAGGGCGGGGTTGACATCATTTAAGGTGACATAGATGCCGGCAACCGAGGGGTCGGCGTCGAGGGCCTCGACCTGCTCGGCGAGCAAATTGTGGTCGTCGAAGTAGCCGGAGTGGGTGACACTGTCGGCGAGCGCCCGGACCTCGACCACGCCGCCGTCGGGGGCAAGGAGCGCCACGGCCCGACGGATCTCATCTAGCATCTCCCTGCCTCCGGAATAAGGGGAAAGAGCGGGGCGGAGATGGCCTCCCCGCGGGCGACCCGCTGGAAACTGACGAGCGGGATGATGTAGGACCCGGCCCGGGTGTGAAGCATCACCGCCTTGCCCGACGCGTTCATCGCCGCGTGTCCCTCGATGGCGATCCCGTCTGCGGTCGCCCGCGAACGTTCCTCGATGATCGGGACCAACCGGCCATAGAAGAGGAGTTGTTTCAGATCCTCTGCCTCGATCCGGTAGTGCTCGGCCTCAACGGAGATCCGGAGCGCTCCGCCGGCACTATACGAGAGGGTTCCGGGCGCGATGGTCCGATAGGACCGGAGCGGGAGAAACCTGAAGGGTTTCGACTCTCCGGTCATGGCCGGCCCCGCCCGACGGTGATCGTGTAGTGGTGGTTCCGGGTCCGGCGGACGTTGATCTCGCGGATCGCCCGTCCGTGCCGCCGGATCTCGTCCGCCACCACCCGCGGGACGAGGAAGAGCGGGACCGGGGAGACGTTTATCTCCTCCGGGGCAGATGTACCAGTGGCGGCCTGGCGGAGCGCGTGGTGGCACTTTGTATCCGGGCTGCCGCCGCTGGTTCTCGGTTCGGTTCCTCCCGGATTCCGTTTGTCCGGGGTTGCTCCTGGTTGCTGTTGCATTTCTCTATCTCCCTGCACCGGCGTTCTCTCCGGCGCATACACCATCATCGGGAACTGCCGGTTAAAAGGGTGAGCCAACCATCCCGGAAAAAGCAAAAGGCTCCATATAAGCCTTACTTTATTGCGAGAGTTCAAAAAATGAGGAGGAGTGAGGAATCTTTAATCCCGGGCCGGATCGGGGATTACAGGATCTCATCTTCAGTTCGGGATTTTGCAGGTTCGGTCCGGGGTTTTGCAGGCGGCGGCCACGTCCCCGGCATCGTACCGGAGCCGGACCACCCGCCCCCGGCCCGCCCCGGGCACGAGATCGACAATCCCGGCCTCCGTGAGGGCGTTGAGGTGCTCGTGGTAGGTTGTCTTCCCGACCGGGCGGTACTCCTGTGCCGCCTCAAAGACCGCCCCCGATGCCATATCCGCCCCGCCGCGGGATCGTTCCGCGATCCAGCAGGCGAGCGCCCGCTCGGCCTCCGAGAGCCCCGCGACACGGGCCCGGAGGGCCGGCGCCGTGGCCGCCCGGGCTGCTGCGGTGACGTCGGCGTGGGTGACCCGCCGGCGGCCGTCCTTCTCCGCCAGGAGGGCTGCCGCCCGGACAAGCTCGATCCCGACCCGGACATCCTGCTCGCCGGCGGCGATGGTGGCGATCCGGTCGATGAGCGGAGCCGGCAGCACCCGGGGGTAGAGGCCCTGCCGGACCCGGTCGGTCAGGATCTCCCGGATCTCGGTCCGCGAGTAGGGCAGGAAGGTGATCTCGGTCGGGTGGAAGACCGACCAGACGCTCGCATCGGCCTCGGCTCCGAGGTTCAGGCCGAGGTTGCTCGTGACCGCAAAGACCCCGGCCTTCCGGACGTCCCACTTCTCGTAGAGCCGGAGGAGCTGGTAGAGGAGGAGGTTGTAGGTCCCGGCGGGGATGAGTTCGTCGGCGTCGTCGAGGCAGACGACGAGCGCAGCGTTACGGTCCTGGAGCCGGGAGGCGATCCCCTCTTTGATGTCGTCGAGGTACCGGCCGGCCAGCGGCGCCGGGTGGCCGCAGACCTGTTTGAAGATGCTCCGGTAGACGGCGAGCGGGGTGTGGTTATGCCGGCAGTTGACGTAGACCGGGATGACCTGTTGCGTCTCCTCCCGGATCATGGAGAAGATCCGGCGGACGGTGGTGGTCTTCCCGGTCCCCGGCGGGCCGCGGAGGATGGCGGAGAGGGCGCTCCCGCCCCGGAGCGTGGGGCTGATGAGGAAGGCAAGTTCTTTGACCTCGGCGTCGCGGTGGTGGAGGTGGTCGGGGACGAACGTGAGCTCAAAGACGTCGGGATCCCTGAAGAGGGTCTGGTCGCTGCGGAGAAGGGGCGAGTGCGTCATAGGAGAGACTGGAGAAGAGGTAGTAGATAACGGGGAGCCGTGCGCGGGTTGAAAGTGAAGGGGGGAAGAGTCCCCTCTCACGCCAGGGCGGCCACCGCGTCCGCCCAGGTCTCGACGGTGTTCCGGATGGCGTCGTCCTGGTAGGACGAGATCCTGACGGTCTTCCTGGTGAAGGTGACGTAGTAGTCGTCACCGGACGGGTCGTGGCACTTGAGTTGAGCGTAGTAGGTCTCGCCGGCATAGTTCCGCTCGGCCACTCCGCCCATCGCGGTCGCGAGGGCCGCGTTCCCCATCACCGCCGCCGCGTTTGCGTTGAAGGCGGCAATCGTCGGGGACTGGAGCGAGACGGTCCCGACGCGCTTGCCGGTCTCCTCGTCGATGAAGTCCACCTTCGCGGTGTAGTGCTCGCGGTTCCGGACGACGGCCGGAACGGGGACGCCGCCGGAGCCGGTATACCCGACGCACCCGAAGGGGTTGTCCTCGATGACGCTCTCGATGAGGTTGTCAAACGACGTTACATCGGCGATCGGGATGGTGAGGTCCCGGACCGCCGTCTTGTTCACGGTCTTCTGCACGAAGTCTGCCATGTTGGTACTTCCTGCCTGCATTTTCCCGGGAATATGACAGACAACTATAGGGTGGGCGGGAGAGGATATCAGCCTGACTTTATCGGGGAGCCCGGAACGGGCTCTGATTCTCCGATATAACCGTTACGGTCAGGCATTTTCTCTCCGGCGTCGTAATGTCCTCCAGGAGGTTTACCAGGATGACCGATGCAAAGACTACCAGAGAGCTCGTCTACGAGACGAACCGGGACGTGAAGTGGATCTGCAGGATGCTGCAGCGGATGGAGGCGCAGGACGAGGAGTTTGAGGCGCGGATCCGGGCGCTGGAGGGCTGGCGGGCGGAGAAGGTAGGGGAGGAACGACTGGCCGAAGGGCAGGAGTTCGAGCACCATAAGGTGCGAGAGAGGAGGGTTTCGACGATCAGCGCCGGGGCCGGCGGGGTCGTGGGCGGGGTGGTGGCGGTGATCGTGAGGGTGCTGGGCGGGGGATAATCCCAGAAAGACTGGATGAGTCACTGTTCCATACGATGTTTCCAGTACATTGTTACACCCCGCCGGAGGAATACGTGGTAGAAGGACATGGCGTCTTCGCCCTGCCGTTCGGTCCCCGGTTTGCCTGGAGTACGGTTGGGGGCATGCCGGCTGCAATCGGCAGGAGACATGAACCCATTACAAAACGGCCATAGTGGTAGTTTCAGGGGATTGGATGCACTTGCTCTGGTTTTGAGTATTCACTGCAACCATGGATGAGCCCATTATGGGCCAATTATGACTCATTTTGATTCCTTAATGCAATCTTACGATCCCTCTCACGTTGCGTACCTCAACGAGTAGCGCACACCCGCGAAGCGTTCGACCGGGTGTGGGATGCGCTTGGCCAGGAGCAGGTTCAGAATAATATTTACACATCAAAAGACACCCGGGAGAGGCTCAGCCTGAATTACGAGACTGCCGATCCCGACGAGTTCTACGAGCGCTGGAGGAAGGTTGCCAACCTCTTCTCATATGAGCATAAGGTTCGCGGGGTGAAGATCCAGGATCTGGTCAAGAAGATAGGCGAGCGGCAGGGAAATACTATCATCATCGATTTCTCCGAGAATAACATCCCGCCGGACACTTACTGGAACGATTCAATCCGGTTCATCCTGATCGGGGAGTTCCTCAGGACGATCAAAAGCGAGGCGGAGGCAGCATATCGCGCGAAGCAGCTGCTCAACTGCCTCGTGGTCATCGATGAGGCCCATCGCCTTGCACCACGGGAAGATCCTGAGACCGAGGATATGAATGTCGTAAGAAATTCCCTCATCGACGCCATCCGCACGACACGGAAGTACGGCCTGGGCTGGATGTTCATCAGCCAGACACTCTCCAGCCTGCACCGTGAGATCATAAGCCAGATACGGGTCTACGTCTTCGGGTTTGGCCTGGGGTGGGGAACGGAGCGGTACGCCCTGACAGACATCATCGGGGGTGCTGAGGATGCGATCCAGCTCTACCAGATGTTCCGCGACCCCCAGAGTTCCCTTGGCGAACGCACTTACCCGTTCATGACCATCGGCCCCATTTCGCCGCTTTCGTTCTCAGGGACGCCGCTGTTCTTCAATGCACTGAAGTATCCGGATGAGTTTTTGAGGATGAATTTTGAGTAAAGCGGGGTGTTTCGGGCGAGGTCGGCCCGATTGCCAAGACATCGCCCGGACGCCTTGCGCAAGCATAGCTAACCGCAGCACAATTGAGGCCGCGTCGCTACAGTTTCGTAGACTAAATATAGTGTGTGGTAGTATTTTCAATAATTACAGTAGCCAGAAGGGGATCTATTGAAAATAATCGATAATATAAACGAAACATTAAGAGACGATTTAAAGACCACGGTTAAAAGAAATACCCGAATCGCCATCGCAGCCTCTTGCTTTTCTATATACGCTTTCCAGGAACTAAAAGACCAGTTGACAGATATCGCCGAATTACGCTTTATTTTCACATCACCCACCTTTTTAACGGAAAAAACTAAAAAAGAAAGGAGAGAGTTCTATATCCCCCAATTACAACGAGAAAGAAGTCTTTATGGGACTGAATATGAGATTAAACTCAGAAATGAACTGACACAAAAAGCGATTGCCAGAGAGTGTGCAGAGTGGGTTCGGAAAAAGGTAGTCTTTAAGTCCAATGTCACCGATGAACACATGGGCGGCTTCATCAACGTTGAAAATGATGCCGGTTGTTTCACTTATCAGCCAGTGAACGGATTTACTACTGTTGATATCGGTTGCGAGAAAGGAAATAATGCCTATAACTTTGTAACTAAATTAGATGCCCCCTTTAGTGGGCGGTACCTCAGAACGTTTGATGAAATCTGGAACGATGAAACCAGATTACATGATGTAACCGAAGAGGTGATCGAGAATATATCAACAGTATATAAGGAGAATCCGCCCAGATTCATCTATTTTGTCATCCTCTATAACATCTTCAACGAGTTCCTTGACGATGTCTCCGAGGATGTGCTTCCTAACGAAGCTACCGGGTTTAAAGATAGCCAGATCTGGAACAAATTATATGACTTCCAAAAGG
>Ga0265294_10011017_pt1 | contig 10208 bp, 9 predicted proteins | sample MunlanPumphouse3_FD_192504 | JGI IMG/M metagenome (GOLD analysis project Ga0265294, IMG submission 192504) | Groundwater microbial communities from a municipal landfill in Southern Ontario, Canada - Pumphouse #3 | ecosystem: Environmental > Aquatic > Deep subsurface > Groundwater | place...
CCCAGCAGCTTTTATATTACCGACGAATAGCCGTACCGATGGGTCTTCTTGGAATGCTTTTATGGCCTGTTCTCTGGCTTTCATAGGAACAGAACCGTCCACCTTTACTGCAATCTTCTTGAATTTTTTCATTATCTTTTCAATCACGTCTTTGTGGATTGCAAAAAGTATTAATTTTTTGGTTTCATCCTCCTCGAGGAAATTCTCAACCCATCTCAGAACGTACTTCATTTTGCCTTGGACAGCCAACTGTTTCAGTGCTTCTATTTTGGATAGATGCTCCGCGTTCTTTGCTCTCCGACTCGCAGCCATCCCTTTAGTCATTCTGATGTATGCCAGGAAATTTGACTCAGCTTTTTGGTATTCATCGTAATTATCTATTTCTACTGGGATATAGGAATAGATTTTGTTCGGCAAGTCTTTCAATACATCTTTCTTTCTTCGTCGGATCATTATAGTTTTGGTTAGGATTGCATGTAATTCTTCCTTGTTGCTCGCGCCGGAAAAATCCCAACCGAATCCATTGTGTTTGGCATCGCAGTATTTGTGGACATATTTCCAGAAGTCCGGGAATATTGTTTTGTCGATGATCTGCACTATGTTAAAGCCTTCTATTGGACGGTTGACAATAGGCGTGCCGGTAAGCGCGATTACATGAGGAGTCTTCCGTGCCAATTTCCGAGTCGCCTTGGTACGAAAGGCTGTGGTGGATTTAACAAAATGTGCCTCATCAATAATTAACACTTGGGGCTTGATGTTGAGTATATAATCCACCCATCCGGTGCCTTTAAGTTCTCTGTAACGTTTTTTCCCACTGGTATCGTGATATGCCTCATATTTGTTATGGAAAATATCGAAGTTAATGATGATAATATCGCCAGTCAAAGGTATGGAGTGATTGGTGCCTGATATTACTTGGGTATTTTGTTTTCCCGGAAGTGTTTGCTCAATCTCTCGCGCCCAATTTAATTTCAAGTGCGCGGGGCAAAGAATAACCGCAGGGCGCTTTTCCGGATGTAGATGTAACCATGCTAACGCTTGAATTGTTTTACCTAATCCCATATCATCGGCTAATAGCGCCTTCCCGCCCTTCGCTTCAATAAAAGCGACTCCTTGTTTTTGAAAAGGGTATAACTCTCTCTTTAAATTCTGCACATTAATCGTTTTTACATCTTCAATAGTTACTCCATACCCACGATCTTTAATTGCGTCCTCTAACGCCGGATCCAAGCGGAATCCGGCCTTTTTAAGGAGATCAAGCGCTTCGAGCGATAATGGACATAACCAATATTTCCCGGTTGAATCATCCCGGAATCTCGCACCAGGAATAGCGCGAACTTCATTCAATGTTTTCCAGTCGAAATCAAACCGGATTTCTATAGTCTCTTCATTTCTAAGAGTCGCTATTTTCTTGCCGTTGATTTTTGTTCTTCTCATTGATCAATCCCACCACTCAATCCGCAGTAATTTCCCTTCCTCTGATCATGATTTCTATGTGTTGGTAAAAAGTTAATTAATTATTGATTTTTTAAAGTAAGTAATATACAATTAGAACTAAAGAAAGCTAATCTCGTTTTATTATTATTAATTATAATATAAGATGGAAAAAAGGACAACAGTTTTTAAAAATTTTATTAAAAATTTTACGGAGGCATGATAGAAATGGTCAGAACAAAACCTAAAATTAACAAGAATTTAGATTCTATATCTCCTTCCGTTCCTTCCACGCGTAAAAATAAACCAGTAAAGAAAACCAATTCAAATTCAAATCACTTGGATCAAAAAAATGGAATGAATGGAGACGGTAAAAATGGTAATGGATTAACGCGTAAGCAAGCATTGTTCGTACAGGAATATTTGATTGATTTAAACGCGACTCAAGCCGCCATAAGAGCTGGTTATAGTGAATACTCCGCTCCAATTATTGGATATGAGAACCTAACAAAACCTAAAATAATGGCGGCAATTGATGAAGCAATGAAAGAAAGAGCAGAACGCACTCGAGTTACGCAAGATAAGATAATCAAAGAACTAGCCAAGATCGCATTTTCCAACATGCGATCTTTTGTCAAATGGGGCCCAGGGCGTGTTGAATTACTTGATTCCCGCTATTTGTCAGAAGAAGATGCAGCTTGTGTATCGGAAATAAGCATGACGGAAACCAGTGCAGGAGCAACTGTCCGGTTTAAACTTCATGATAAAAAAGCCGCTATTGAGCTTCTCGGCAAGCATCTGGGGATGTTCTCCGATACCGTGAGAAATGTTCACGTCGGAGAAGGAGGAGGCCCAGTCGAACACAAATTTGACTTTGATGATAAAACGATCAAAGCAGCATTTGATAGATTGTACGGTTATAATGGCGCTGAGGAAGAAAAGAAAGGGAAAAAACGAAATGAATGAGAATGAATTATTCACAACCGCACCTTTCCAGTGCCAATGCTTGACTTGTCCTATTTTTTGTGAAAAACTCGCGGAGGAATTAATCAGGAAGATGGATGATTTTGTTGAACAATGGGCAGATGAAATCATCGGCGGGAATTCTTCAGCGCCGTTAGCAGAAGAGAGGTAAAGCATTATGTCGGCGATTCTCACCCAGCCATCAAAGCCGCTTAATGTTAAATCCATAGATGATACCCTTGCGGGCAAAGCCCCCGAATCAAAAGAGCATTTGGCTTTGTACTGTTCTTTTGTCTTAGGGGCTAAGATTCCCGCTGTAGCTGTCTGTGAAGACCACTGCTCTCCGCTTGATGCGCTGTGGGCAGCTTATGCGGATGAGGAATATTTTCTCATCTGGCATGCCATGCGAGGCTCAGGGAAAACGCTGCTGTTAGCTATATTGGGTTATCTGGAGAGTGTGTTCAAGCCGAACTGCGGAACGACCATCCTGGGGGGCTCACTTGAACAGTCTCAAAGGGTAATAGCTTATTCCGACCAGTTATGGCAGCGTCCTGGTGTTCCAAGACATTTGCTTATAGGTGGGGCGGTCGCTGGGAAAGGATACAAATTAAAGAATGGTTCTTGGGTTACTGCGCTCGCTGCCTCTCAGAAATCTGTCCGCGGCCCACACCCGCAACGGCTCCGACTTGATGAAGTGGACGAAATGGCGCCGGAAATTTTTGATGCTTCTCTTGGGCAGCCTAAAGCTAATTATAGCATACCGGATCAGATTGTAGCTTCTTCTACCTTACATCATCCTTTTGGAATGATGGCTAGTTTGATTGATACCCGGGACGAACGCGGGGCCGCACTCTACCGATGGTGCGTGGAGGAAGTTCGCCTGCGAGCGGGCGGATTTTGGACTGATGAGGAAATAGCTCGTAAGAGGAGACAAGTAACAGAAGAGACGTGGGACGCTGAATACCTTCTTAAGCGCCCCAGCTTAGGCAAAACCATTTATGATTTTGAGGCTGTGGAAAGAGCATGGCAAAAAGGGCAAGGCTTAAGTTTTCAAAAGCGCGGCGTAATAGAAGCGGGGATTGACTGGGGGCATACGTGTACGGTTATGCACATCATTCAAGATGTAAAAGAACGTTACATAGTCCCCGAAACCTATCGCTGGGAGTTCGTGGAGTTGACCGATCGCTGTCAGGCAATGGCGGATATTTGCAGGGAAAGAGGAATATCCGTTATCTACGCAGATATTGCTCCCAAAGACAGTAACGTCACGCTGCTCAAAATTCTCAGAAAGAATGGAGTCCGGACAAAGATTCAACCAGTTGCTTTCAGTAAATGGAAAAATAAAGGTATCAAGACAATGCAATACCTTCTGGAAAGGGACTTGTTGGCCATAACCGATAAAACGGCGAAGGAAAAACTTCAAAAATACCGTTACAAAAATGAGGAACAGGAATTGGTAGAGAAGAAGGACGATCACGATCCCGACGCCTTTACCGCTTGGGCGGTTTCAAAGAGCTGGTTGTTAGGGGATGAGAAGAAATAAGGCAGGAGGAAGCTGCTGCGATTATTGCGAAAAGAAGGAGGAGAGATTAAGGGAATGGATAAGACAATCATTTTTGATTTTGACGGGGTGATTCACAGTTATACGAGCGGCTGGCAAGGAGTGGATGTTATACCGGATCCTCCGGTGCCGGGAATAAAAGGAGCTATTGATGAGATACGGGATGCTGGTTACAAGATCGTAATCTTGTCTTCCCGCTGTCATCAGCCGGGCGGTATAGAAGCTATCAAGGAATGGCTGGACAAGTACGAGATTATAGTGGATGCCGTTGTGCGGGATAAAGTGCCTGCGATCCTTACGGTAGATGACCGCGCAATTTGTTTTGACGGCAACCCATGCGAATTGTTGAGCAAGATACAAAACTTTGTTCCGTGGAATAAGTGGGTAGTATGATTGGAGGTGAAATAGATGCCCTTTCCGAAACCTGGTAGTAAGTTTCCACCTGAGGATTTCCGCGAATACTATAATAGAATGCTGGAGTGGGAGGCCTGGTATTCCGGGGATCCGCAGCGACTACTCAATTTGTATTCCTCTTCTCTCTACTTCCCCAACACTGATCTGGGGCGTTTCTGGGCGCGGATGGAGGCGGAGGAACGTTCCGGTTGTGTGCACCTGCCCGTCGCTGGTGATGTGGCATCCACCAGCGCCAACCTGCTATTCTCTGAGGTGCCTGAATTTGCTTATAACCAGGATGCTCCTGGAGGAGATCGCATTACGGATTTTATTAAGGAGAACGGGTTCTTTAACGTACTCCTTGAAGCAGCGGAAATGGCCGCCGCAATGTCCGGAGTCTTTCTTAAACTAGATATCGAGCCCGACCTCTTGAAACTGCCCATTGTTAGTATAGTCACCCCACTTCAAGCTCTTCCTTATTTCTGGCGTGGGCGGTTGTGGGAAGTATTGTTCTTTCGTACAGTAAGGGAGGATTCTGACGGGAAAAGGTGGCGACTATTCGAGTTGCGCAGCCGCCAAGGAAGTCATCTATTGATTCAGTATAAGCTATTCAGAGGTACCATCGATAACGTGGGAATTGAGGCTGATTTACAATCGATTGACGAGACTGCGACCTTAGGTCTGGAAGATGTCGCCTATGAAATGCCAGGGTTAGGGTGCGTTTATGTTCCGAATATGCGGCCTAACCGCCTGATGCTTGGCTCCCCTTTGGGCATCAACGACTATTCTGGCGTAATCACCCTTATGGATAGCCTTGATTTTACCTGGACGAGCTGGATGCGCGACATCGAACTCGGTATGGCGCAATTACTAGTTGATGAGGATCTGCTCTCCAGAGGACCGGAAGGCGGAATAGTCAACCAGGATACGAGCTCTCCCAGATTCAATAAATTCCAGAAGGCGTTTGTTAAGTTGAACCTTGCCCCTTGGCGCCTGGGCGGGGAAAACGTCAGGCCGATTGAGCAGGTTCAATTTGATATTCGGGTGGAAGCGCATTTTAGAACGTGTGAATCCTTGTTCTTCCAGATTGTTACACAATGCGGATATAGCCCGCAAACTTTTGGCTTGATAACGTTCGGCGCGCAAGCGGGAAGCGGTTCTCCCAGCGGTTATGCCTTGAAGATTCGGGAGCGCAGAAGTCAGCTCACCCGCGAAAAGAAATCCCGCTATTGGCAACCCGCTATTCGGGAGCTGCTTATGCAGATGCAAATGCTTGATCTTAGCGGAAATCTTGCCCCGAGCAGTTACCAAGTACAAGAACTGGACGTAGAGTTACAGGACAGCATCATCACGGATGACCGGGAACGGTCAGAAACTATTCGCAACCTAGATCAGGCCCGGGCGATTTCTACCTGGGCGAAGGTCAAGATGCTTCACCCGGAATGGAACGATGCTGATATTGAGGAAGAGGTTCAAAAGATTTTAAATGAGCAGGCGATGAATCCGCCGCCGTTCGGTGAGGTCGAGGAGGAGGAAGGAATTGAAGAAGGAAATGCTTAAAAGGTTTTCTAGCTAGTTATAGGGCGGAGGAAGAAAGGTGATCAATCCCAAAACATACGAAACCCTTGGAATGCCTTTGGGCTTGGTTGGACAGATACTAACCGAGCAGATCCTGCGTGCGCTAACCGGTGTTCACCGCCAGATTATCCTTGACCCTAATTCAATTAATCAGGCACGGCGCGTTTACGATGCTGAAGTAAATAAAGCGTTAAAGGAATGGAATAAGCAATGGAAAGCTTGGGCGGATCGCGATTTAGCAACGGCATACCTTCGCGGGACACATCATACTGACGAATTCCTGAAGCGGATGAAGATCAAACGAAAGCCTGACGGAACCATTTCTGAAATCATGCCCATGGCTCAGCATTTCCGCCTGGTTCCGCCTAGGAACATCCCCTCACAACTTAAGGGAATGTTTCGCGTGGCTCCGAATCATCTAACATTTTTCAATGTGTTCCGCCGCGCTGCCTATCATAGCTTGGAAGGAACTACTTTACAGGTAATGCGATCCGCCCAAGATCTTTTTCGAGACACCGCGGTACACGCCGGCAGTCAACTGTTCCGAGAATCCGACGTATTTACCCGGCGACAGCTTTCCCAGACTATGCTAGACGAATTTGCCAAGCAAGGCATTCAATCTATTACGTACAAGAACGGCAGAAGAATGAGTATAGAAGCCTACTCCGAAATGGTCGGAAGAACGATGTCCGGGCATGCGGCAGTTCAGGCCAGCTTGAACCGCTTTGAAGAGTATGGTTATGATTTAGTAAGGGTCTCGGCGCACTTTAGGGCTTGCCCACTATGCACACCATGGGAAGGAAGAGTGTTGAGTCAGAGTGGTAAAAGTTCTAAATATCCGAGTTTGAGCGATGCTGTCTCCGCCGGGCTTTTCCACCCCAACTGCGCTCACGATATAAGCCCGTACTTCCCTGGCCTCTCTCCAGACTTAGAAGTTCGGGTTGATCCAGCAGAGCAAAAACTAATCGATAAACACGGGTACAAAAAAGCTCAGGAAATCGCTTACAAAGCCCAAGAACAACAGCGCTATATTGAGCGGAACATACGGAATTGGAAAATGCGGAAAGTAACCGCCCTTAGTGATGCTACAAAAGCCCAAGCCGATCAGAAAGTTCTGGAATGGCAGAAAGCGCAAAGAACGCATCTGGCGCAGAATCCGTTCCTACCCAGGAAGTACGAACGGGAGGCAGTGAAAGGGTATCGACAAGCGCTTTCCGCTGCGGGAACGACCCTGCCTCAGCGGACGGAATCAGAAGCGGAGAAAATAATCTCAGCAAAGCGAGTAGTTACCAAGTCATGGATGAACGCAGTTGATGAGTACATTAACGACACGGATCTGTCAGAAAAACTTGATTACTATAAAATACCTGATTTGGAAACGTACAAGAAGAAATGCACCGAACGGATTAAAAGCTTTGTTGAGGGGCAGCCTGTAAAAATAAGGGTTTCCGAAGATGTTTTGAATAAAGTCATAAATGATGGAAGATTTAAAACCCAATTTGAGACGGGGGCTTCCGGGGGATTGCTTAGCAATGCGATAAGGGCGGATTTTGAAAACAAAGTTTTTGGCATACCAAAGGATTCCACGCTAGGCCGACCCATATATGGGTACATTCACCCTGGCAAGTTTGACACTATCGACCAATACGGGAAGATTATCGTTGAATTAAAGGATTCTGTGCGGCAAAGAACTACTTTCACTGTAGGAGATTCGCTCGATTTTACTAGCAGGGGTGAGGAGCCATTACTTTCTCCGCAACCGTTAACAGAACCCAGCTATTTGGCAGCGCGACATCTCCCTCAATGGGGTCCTTTAGATTGGCATAACGTCTCAGAGGTCTCTTCTTATATCGAGGCGCAAATTCATGGAGGGGTTGCTGTTAAGGATATAGAGCGCGTGGTTTTTAGGACGAATCCCGACTCTGCCACGATAGCAAACCTTAAAAGGGCGAATATTGAATGGGTCGTAAATCCTAAAGCGAGGTGATTTTCTGTGCAGATTGTTGCGAAAAGGGGCGAAGCAGTTTTCTTGCTTGCGGTTTCTAACAAAGTCGGAAGAGTGTTGGATATGGAAAGTAGCATTCTTTATCCGGAGAATGATCTTGAATCCATTGTTGCTCGTGGATATTGGGAGAATTACACCGGGAAGCAGAACGCGGAAGAATTGATCAAGCAGGTAAAAACCGTTTACAACGCTAAAGAAGATATGGAAAACGTCGATGCGGGAGGAATAACTTAATGCTCAATCAAATTCAAGCTCTCGGAATTTTCCTCACCAAATACCTCACCATTCCGGCTTTGATTTTTTTGGGGATATCTTGGTTGCTATGGAGGAAAAGGAGGTGAGTTTATGGACTGTAATTCCTTCTTTTCCGATTAAAGCCTGGACTTCTTCTCAAGCAAGGGAGCATTAATGAAGTTATAGATCAAAACTTTTTTTGGAGGGATAAGAATGGGCATCGAAAAAGAACTTACCACAGGAAGAATTTTAGCAGATTTCTACGCGCCTTGGTGTAATTCGTGTAAGGAGCTCAACCCATTTTTGGAAAAGTGTAAAATCAAGGTGGTCAAGGTTGACGTTGACGTTTATCCCGAAATCGCCTCGCGCTTTGGGGTTCTGGGCCTCCCCACCGTGATCCTGCTTGAGAACGGAGAGGAAATAGAACGTTTCACGGGGAACCGGATCGTGGAGAAGTTAAAAGAGCTGAAAGGAATCTGATAAATCGTTATAGGCAACGTAACGGAAGAAAGTCCTCGGGATATCTGGAATGGGGATAAATTTAATGAAGTCAGAATGATGATTACCGAAGGCAAAGCGCCGAATTTATGTAAAAAATGCGGATTTCTGTTTGCCGCAAAATGATGAGGATGAGTAGATAGTGGCAGTTGAAAAATCGAGACATTTTTATGACGAAATATATCGCCAAGGAGGTCATCCGGATCCCCGCTCTCGAGCATACGAGGCTTATTTGAAGGATCCTGAGGAATCCCCATATTATATGATGTGGAATGAAATTCTGAGATTGCTCACACCGGGAAAGCGCAGTTATAGAATCGCTGATTTCGGTTGCGGCGCGGGGCAGTTAGCGCAGTTGTTGATTCGGGAACGCTTCAACTTCGTTTACGGGGTTGATTTTTCCAAAGAAGCTGTCCGTTTGTCCAAAGAGCGGAACCCGTCACATTCCGATAAATTCCACGTAGGTGATTTGTACGATCGGGAAACCTTTACCCGAGCCAATTATAATGTTGCTATTCTAACTGAAGTTTTGGAACATATCGAAAATGATTTTAAAATTCTGTCTTTTTTTCCATCCGGAACGAAGATTGTTTTCTCCGTTCCCAACTATCCCAGCGCCGGTCATGTTAGGGTTTATGGTAGCAAGAGGATAATCAGGAAGCGATATGAGAAACTGCTCAGAATTGACAGAATTGCCCGGTATGTTTTAGGCTTAAATGGTTGCGGTCAGGAAAACGTTATTTTCATTTGTGAGGCAGCGAGACAATAAAGAAGGAGGAGCGTTTATATTGAAAAAGCTGAACATCGTTTACGTTAGCAGATTCACTCCAGGTTCAAGGATTGGCCACGCCTACAAATATTACACGCTCCTACAGTCTCATTTCGGCGGCCAGATTATCAAGGGCGTCAGTAAGGAATGGCGCCCGCAGATAGAGGAAATGATTCGAGCCGGTCAGAAGCCGGATCTCTTGTTTGTTTCGGGTTACCAAAGTGATGCTTATGAAGTACCGCTGGCGTTGAGAATACCGTACATTTTAACAATCAGCGACATGGCCAGCCTTCGCACTGATGATGTGGTTAAAAGAAGACGACTTTGGGAGTTAGAGAAAGCCGCTATACAGAAGGCGGGTGGGGTCCTTTTCAACTCTGAGTTCATTATGCAATACTGCCAGCAGCGTATAAAGAACATGCCACCAGCCGAGACCATCCATTTACGCCCATTAAGGGAAGACCTTAACTTCTCGCCGTTACTGAAACTCAAAGGGAAGCACCTGGTGTACGCAGGTGGATTAAAAGCCAAATGGAGCCAAAGGAAGAATAAAGCAGGATATCGCGCATATCATGAAATTTTCAAAGCGTTCATTTGCGCTGATTGGACCGTACATGTTTATACGATACCAGCTATGCAACCACGTTTAAAGCATTATCAGAAGCTCGGTTGTGTTGTGCACCAGTACGTTCCGGAAGGCAAGGAATTGTATCGAGAATTGTCGCAGTACACCGCGGGCTTACAGGGGTACAATATCCAAGGCATTCCACAGT
>Ga0265294_10011019_pt1 | contig 10207 bp, 7 predicted proteins | sample MunlanPumphouse3_FD_192504 | JGI IMG/M metagenome (GOLD analysis project Ga0265294, IMG submission 192504) | Groundwater microbial communities from a municipal landfill in Southern Ontario, Canada - Pumphouse #3 | ecosystem: Environmental > Aquatic > Deep subsurface > Groundwater | place...
CAGTATTCACCGATACTGAACATGGAGATGTATATGCCTACTGCAACAAAGAAGGATTATTCAAAGTCTCATTCTAGAAGGTTGCTTGTCGTAATCGACATGCAAAAGGATTTCATCTCGGGAAGCCTCGGCACTGTTGAAGCAGAGGAGGTGGTTGATAAGGTGGCCGCGAAAGTGGCAGGTCACAAGGGGCCACTCGCCTATACCTTGGACACCCATGAGGCAGACTATCTGAAAACCAGTGAAGGAAAACATCTTCCTGTCGTTCACTGCATCAAGGGCGAAGAAGGTCATCAGTTGGTAGATCAGCTCAAGGAGCCACTGAAAGATGCAATGGTCTTTGAAAAACCCACCTTCGGCTCAGTTGAGCTTGCAACATACATAGCAGAGGACGAGACAATCAAGGAAGTGGAGTTGGTAGGGGTATGCACTGATATCTGTGTGGTCTCCAATGCCCTCTTGATCAAGGCGATGAGACCGGAGATTTCTGTCCTCGTTGATGCAAGTTGTTGCGCTGGAACAACCCCCGACAACCATGAGGCAGCACTTAAGACAATGCATTCGTGTCAAATCGAGGTTTTTTCTTGAGCAGGTCATAGACAAAGAGCATCTGGACTTGTAGGATACGGTGTACAGACACTTTACTAAGGAGGCTGCTCATGGAACAGTCCTTATCGTATGTTCTGGTTACCCCATATACCGTAGCAAAAAGTCGCACCGGCGGGGTGCTATCCAGACTTCTCTCCCGCATATCCCTCGAGCTTGTAGGAGCTCAGATGATTGCAATGGATCAAACCATTACCGAGGAATATGCATCGATCATCAAGTCCCGGGAAAAGGATGAGGGAGCAAACACCTCAAACCTTCTTTCCTCCTACATAGAACAGAACCTAGGACCCACCGGTGGAGTCAAACACCGATCCTTGTTGCTTCTATTCAAAGGGGAACATCCTTGTGAGGAACTTGCCAAAGTGGTGGGATCCTTCCAGAAGGAAGCCCGCTTGGTGGAAAATGTTACTGGGATGTCAATCCGTGACACCTATGCTGATCTTATCTACACTGATGAAAAAGAGAGTGAGGTTCTTTATTTTGAGCCGGCAGTCATCACTGCACAAAGCCAGAATGAAGCTGACCAAACACTTGCCCTCTTTGGCTCTTGGTTGCCAGGTAAGAACAACATCGTCAAGAACAGACCAGATGAGTATTATGAGAAGACCCAACGCACACTTGTCATCATCAAGCCAGATAACTGGAAGTATGCTTCCAGCCGCCCCGGCATGATCATTGACATGTTCAGTCGCAGTGGACTTCGCATTGTAGGAATCAAGGTGCTGAAGATGTCCGTTGCCCAGGCTTTGCAGTTCTACGGCCCGACCAAGGAAGGCCTGAAAGCAAAACTTGCTCCCATCTACGGCATGCAGGCAAGGGAACTCCTGGAAGGTGAATTCAATGTGCTGCTGGGAGACCAGCTCCAGACAATCCTGACCAACAGCTTCGGCGATATGTACAGTGAAGAACAGTTTGAACGCATTGTAGAGTTCATGGCCGGTATAAAACCGAGTGAATGCAAAGCTGAGGATCTAGACAAGCCAGGACTGGTGAAATGCATGGTCCTGATCTATGAAGGCGTTGATGCCGTGAGTAAGATCAGAACAATCCTTGGTGCCACAGACCCGAACAAGGCCCTTGCTGGAACCATCCGAAGAGAATTCGGCTCCAATATCCGCGTCAATGCTGCACACGCTTCTGACTCACCGGAGAATGCCCAACGAGAGATGGGTGTATTGGAAGCTGAAGAGAACTTCAACGCCACCCTTATCAAGGGATATCTCGAATCTAAAGCAACCGCTTCTCCCCGCTAAGGGATCTGAGGTGTGTTGCGTCTTGGGTCACTTCCAAGGTCCCAAGATACTTGCCATCCATGCTACGCACTGCGTAGTACTGGATGTGGACAAACGCTCCCCTTACAACCAAATAGAACTCCGCAGAATCCTCCCTTCCTTCTTTGAAGGAACTGAGGATTTCCTCGACGGTGGACACACTCTTTGGAGGATGGCAGTTCTGCACCAACCTTCCAATTACCTGTGGACTACGGGGAAAGATACGATGTGGTGGATCAGAATAGAACTTGACCCGGTCATCAGCCCCTATGAAAGCAATATCGAGTGGAAGGAGGCGGAAGATCAACTCCAACTGTTCGAATGTGAGGGCCCCAGTCTTACAAGAAAAGAGTGCATCAGCAAGGGCACTGTCCATACGCTTTTCGCTATGCTCGCCTAGGGCACGATATGCAACCGGATAGAGTATATATGTCTCCCGATACCGCAAGATTTCCATATTGAAGTAGAAGTTGCTGAACAATTTCCAGAATGATGCCATATCACTGCCTTCATGAGCTTGAGTCTGCTTCTTCAGGTCAAGGGCTGTATTCTGGATCGCCCACATAAGCTTCACGCAGCTATGTTCATTGCTGGTTTGCTCAAAAAGTGGGAATAGCTCATTCTGCAATCGCTCATAGTGCTTTTGTAGCAGATCAAACGAGGAGAGAACTTCCTGTATGCCTGAAACATCACCACTTCCCTCTTTCTTCAGTTGAATGCTGATTTGCTGCAATGAAGAGGACACCTTCGCGATCTCAACATTCTCCTCAACCAAGGATGTAAGCAGTACATTGTCATGGTAATCTGGAAGCGTAGCACTCTCCAAGCCCTTACCCACTGAACGGATGAACCTCGCCACTGGAATGGTATAGGACTCAATATCCTCTGCCTTGCTGAGAAGTTCATCCAATGCCGCATTCGTCTCATATGCTGAGGCTGTTTCCAATACATCACGGTAGGATTCGTAGGTTTCCTTGTCTGTAGTTCCCTTATAAAGAATCTGGAAGTACTCAATAAGCCGTGAAGTACGCTTGTCTGTATTGTGCATTAGTTCCATGTTCTGACTCCTCTCAAGCAGTTTGGAACAAACTTTGCAGTATGGCAAGCAGGATTTGTGCAACTTTCAGGGGTCTTCCTCTTCTAAGTAGACAGATTCGGGATTATGCTCAGATTGGAATCACAGAAATCTCGGGGGCTTGGTACTTGTACTTCCCTGTCCTGCAATCTGTACCAACACCCACCACACATGGGGGTTATCAATGAACAAGGTACTAAGAATCGGTGTTGGAGTTATTGTGCTTTCCCTGCTGTTTCTAGGCTGTACATCTGCCTCGCTCTCATTTTCACACGGTATCCCAGAGATCCAATTAGGGTATGACCATGGTGCATTCATCGAAGCACTCAATCATGTTCCCGATGTCGAGCCATGGTTGATGAGTGGGGACATGTTCAGCGAACGGGTCGGTGATCTCTTTACACTCGACTTGCCGCCTGGAGGGTCCGATCTCGCAATCTGGGGAACCGGGGTCTATACCGGTGACAGCAATGTAGGAACAGCAGCTGTGCACAGTGGCCTGATATCCTTTGAGGAAGGTGGCAGGGTATACTTCAAAATCCTTGAAGGTCGTTCATACTACAGAGGCAGTACCCAGAAAGGAGTAACATCACTTACCTATGGTTCATGGCCACTCAGTTTCATGTTTACCGACAAGAAAGGCAATCTGCTTGAGGAAGACATACTGGAAGAGTATGTCATCGGCTGGAATACAAATGCTGATTTCCTCAATCTGTTTGCAGGGGAAGAAGTGACTGTCTCTCTCCCACCAGGAGGAACAGAGGAGACCATCTGGGGTTCCGGACCTTACAGCAGTGACAGCCCAATTGGAACAGCTGCAGTCCATGCAGGAAAGATCTCTTTTGAAGATGGAGGAGAGGTGACCATCCGATTCATGGAGGAAGCTCCTCGATTCAATGGGTCCACCAAACATGGCGTTACTTCAGAGTCCTTTAACGATCAAATGGAGGCTTATATATTCCTCTAAGGTAAAAGGATTCACCACTCACTTCTTGTCAACTCCTGCACAGTGGGATACAGTACGTGCAGGAGTTTTGCATGAAAATTGACAAGAAAGCATTACATTTTGCCCTGCTTTTTTTCCCCATAGGGCTTCTCTGTGCCTGGTATCTGGCGTATACGAACAGTACAGTAGCTGCGAACCTTGGCGTGGAAATCTCACTCCCTCTGCTTTTACTGGCCACCTTTATCCAAGTAGCTTTGGTGTATACGCTTCTGTTAGCCTATCTAGGACACCAACTTGCCCGGAAGGTCGGACTGCTCCGCCCCCTCACCTTCGAGAAAACATTTGCAGGGAAGGCGGTCCTCCTCGGACTCCTCTCTGCACTGGTCATGCTCAGTGATTATTTTGTGTTTGCTCCACACATTCCCCAGGTTCAAGCCTCCTACTCCCCTGAATCCTTCAGCTTTGTTGCGCTCCTCTTTTCCATGCTTTATGGAGGCATCCTGGAAGAGATCATGCTTCGCTTGTTCTTTCTCTCACTCTTGGTCTTTATACTCGACCTGTTGTTTGGAAGGACGAGACAAGGGCTTGAGATTCCAAAAGCCTATTATCATGTTGCAAATCTGGTAGCTGCAATACTGTTTGCGCTTGGTCATCTACCGGCAACACAAGCGGCCTTCGGCAGCTTGAGTGGTATGTTGGTACTCAGAAGTCTCGTACTCAATGGAGTATTGGGATACCTCTTTGGATGGGTCTATCTTAGAATGGGAATCCAATATGCCATGGCCACACATGCCCTGACGCATCTTTTCTTCCAAGGTATTCTCTTTATCTTTATATTCTAGAGAAAGCATCGAGGAGTGTCGTCGCTCAGCAACTGCCCATATTCACCGACCTCCAAAGGCTGGCTGTAGAAGTACCCCTGCACACCGTCGCAGCCCATGGAAGCGAGCATCCTGGCTTGCTCTTCACTCTCCACACCTTCAGCAATGGTGGTAATCCCAAGATTTTTTGCCATGGCAATGACATGTTGGATCACCACCCTTCCCTGTTCATTGGTGGTAAGGTCGGTGAAAAACCCCTGGTCCATCTTGATCACATCAATCTGTACATCCTTGAGCATGGTAAGGGAAGAGTACCCTGAACCGAAATCATCAAGGGAGACCAAGAATCCCTGAGCCCTCAGTGATTTCAGGACTGATGATAGATGGGTAAGGTCATGGAGGAACAAGGTTTCGGTCAACTCGAATTCCATGAGTTTGTGGTCGATGCCATAGTGGTCAACCAATGCTACCAGGCTCTCCTCATAGTTCGTGACAAAGAGATGTGCCCTTGACTGGTTGACCGAGATAGGCAGAAGGGGTTTACCCTCACCCTTCCATTGGACAAACAGCTTACACACAAGCTTAAGGACATACATGTCCAAAGAGATAAGGAGATTATGTTTCTCAAGAAGTGGAATGAATTGTGAGGGCATCAACAATCCTCTGGTTGGATGCTTCCATCTGACCAGGGCTTCTCCCCCGATAAGGGATCCGGTAGAAAAGGAGTATTTCGGTTGAATCTGGATGAAAAATTCCCCAGCTGAGAGAGCCTTGTTGAACACATGCTCCAATTCACTCTCTTCAAGAAGCTGGTCCTTGAGTGCTTCCTCATAGAAGAGATACCAGCCTTGTTTCGCTTCCTTCAATGCTGAGAGAGCAAACAGAGCTCGGTCGATATATGAACTGATCTCCAGATTCGGCTCCTCAACCAGTGAGATACCGATGAGAATTTCCAACTGGAAAAGGGAAGCTTTGGGAAAAGAGAAATGGCTCAACTCTTCCTCGATGATGGTAATCCTCCGTTGCAAGGCTGTCCGTTCACGGTAGTTTACAAGCATAATGAACTTATCACCGCTTAATCGGGCACACAGTCCATCACGAGTAACATACCGAGGAATGACCTTTGCACAGTGAAGAAGCAAGGAATCGCCGAAGCCATAGCCAAAATGGTCATTGATCAACTTGAACTTTCCGATATCCAGAATCATGACTGCATAAGAGTCCCTCGGGTGCTGCAAGCATATCTTTGCTTCCTTTTCAAAGAGATTCTTGTTCGGCAGTTTGGTAAGCTCATCCACATAGGCCAGATGCCATAAGGTCCTGGCATATCGATGATCCATGGAGAGCAAGTACACCAGGAAGAGGAAGAAGATGACGATAACCATCACCGCCATCGAGAGAGAGGAGCGAAGTATTGCCAGGGAGACCGATTCGGAAAGACCACGGTTGGCAACCAAGACAAACTGTCCCCATCCACCATCAAGCTTACTGGTGAATAACTGCATCGTTTCATCAGAAGCAAGCGAAAGAGCATCAAGCCCATCGAGACTTCCGTCTGTCTGCCAGAGCAAGGTTCCCTCCGGCTTGATCCAATATCCAGTGAAGGGCTTGCCCGTAAACAACGTACCAAGCAATGCATCGTATGTATTGGTGGAAACGGTATGAAACAGGGTAAGACATGTTCCGTCAGCCAGTTCAGCTTTTGCCGCATACTGCAAATGATCACCAGAACGGGTAATGGAAGGATAGTCACCTGCTTTCTCCCACCGGACATCGCACTCATTGAGCATAGCTACCGCGCTCCCCTGCGTGAGGGATGCAGTTTGTTCAACCAACGATTGCAGCACTCTCTGGTCTTCATTGATCTGCTGGCTTACCAGCTGGGCACTTTGGTCCGCAAGATATTGGTACTGAGCCTGCTTCTCCTCCCATAGTGACTGCTCAAGTTTGCGATTGAATTGGTGGAAAAACAGCGAGAGGATGAATACCAGGAAGAGACTGAGCAGAAGGACGCGAATGGTCAGTTGCCTTGACCGTCGTGAATCTTGTCTGCCTTCTGCTGACCAACCACTCTTTTCCATGATACTCCTGTATTCTGGTTTTCAGTATAGCGGAATAAGTGAAGGAATCAAGAACTGAATGGTCTCTGGGCGTGCTTTTTCCCCACTGCTTGGTTGCTTCCCTTTACGCTTTGCCGTATAGTTCAGCTCATGATTATCTCCTCACTATTCCAGATGCTTCCCATTATCCTTGTTGTCTTGGGTGGTTTTTTGCTGAGCAGCATTGAGTCGATCAAGGTGGAAGACCTTGTCCGTATTGTCTCTGACTTCTTCATGCCTGCCTTGGTGTTCATCTCGCTGACTGAAAGCACCCTCAGCGGAGCAGTTATTGGAGACATTGCAAAAGCTTCTGCATTGGTCTCGCTTTTACTCTTCCCCCTTGCCCTTGGATGGGCAAAGCTTGCAAAACAGGATATGCGTAGCACAATCCCCCCACTGGTCTTCATGAACTCCGGGTTCCTTGGTATCCCTCTGATGGAACTATGGGGAGGAAGCGAGGCAATGAACCTGATCCTCATCTATGACCAGATTCAAGGAATTTTTCTCTTCACATTGGGACTGTTGATCATCACCGGAGGGTTCAGCAAGAAAGGTCTGCTGAACATGCTCCACTCACCGATTCTCTGGGCGGTATTGCTTGGATTCCTCGTAAGAATACTTCCCATCACCATGCCGAAGGCGATTGTCTCAACCTTCACCTTTGCGGGTAGCGCCGCCAGCCCTCTGGCAGCCTTTACGCTCGGGGTCTCTCTCAAGAGAATCCGCTTCACTTTCGACCGTCATATCATTGGCGGCTTGGCCATCCGATTTATCGGAGGGTATGCCGTCGGGTACCTTGCAGCATCCCTTGTTGGCCTTAGCGGACTATCAAAGACGGTAGTGATTGTAGCAACGGCACTCCCTTCAGCAGTTTTCACAAGTGTATTGCCACTGCGCTACGGGTTGAAGAATGAGTTCTCCAGCACCATGGTTTTGCTCAGTTCACTGATGGGGATCTTTACCATCCCCATCACCTTGGCCCTTGCTGCCTGAGTTACTCAAGGATCTTCAGCTTCACCTCACTAAAACTCAATCCCTGTGACTCAGCAATCACCTTGATGCTCTCACGCTTGTTCTCCACTGTTCCCAGGATTGACTCTATCAGGGAAAGACTGTAACCAGCATCCAGCACTTCCTGTACCGTGGTCTTGCCGGTGATCTCAAGGGCAGGTGCGGGTATTACTACATTCGTATCAACGGTAAGTTCTATTGCAGCTTCTTTTATTTGCGAAAAACGAGGATCAGCTGACTTTCCTTCACGCTCCAACACGCGCACTGCACTGGTGGGCAGCAAGGTTCCCTCTTCAGCTGTGAATGGAATCCCGGTGTATACCGATACAAAAAGCCTGATGGAATCAGTTCCAACCTCTGTTCCCTCAGGGATGGAACCTGCCCAGATTTCCTCAAGGGAGCCAAGACGCATCGTTCCCTCTTCTACGCCAAATGCATCCAGGAGTATGGGGAGAGGAACTGGAAACGCCTTTGCCACATCTTCAAAGGTATAGCTTCCTCTGATATCTCCTGGATTTGGAGCTCCTGCAAAATCCCCTTCCTTCAACAGTGTCGGTTGTTTGCTGCTGGAGGTTCTCCAGAGTCCAAGCACCATGGAGAGCATGATACCGCCAACGATTACCAGAACCGTGATGATACCGATTCGCCGTATGGAAATACCTTTTTGTTTCTTGGTGACGGAAGTGATCACGGTATCAGAGACAGGACATGCATCTTCACTGGTACAGGCCATGCAGGAGATACACTGACCTGAGGAAACCACCTCATTTCCTGCTATATCAATGTTCATCGGGCAGGCTCTATTGCAAGCAGAACAGTTGATGCAAAGATCTTTGTTCCTTCGTATCTTGAAGATCCTTATCTTGTTGAAAAGCCCAAGGAAGGCACCATAGGGACAGGCATACTTGCAGAAAGGACGCTCCACGAAGAGTGAAAGCAAAATAATTATGAATAATATAACAAGTCCAGCAAGTGCAAACTCTCGATGAATGAGAGAGAAGAGCGCATAGTATGGGTCATAGGGTTGAAAAACCAAGGTCGCAGAAAGGGCAGTCATGACCAAGATCCATACAAGGACACCATAACGCAGGAATCGTAGGTAACGGTCGATACGCTTTGGTACGAATGTGTTGTACCGCTTGGGAAAGAGCCGTCTTCCAAGCTTCCCGATCCACTCCTGAAATGTCCCAAACGGACAAACCCAGGAACAGATGACCGGTCCAAAGAGAACCGCAAGGAGTACGGATAGGGATGCAAGCACTACCGAGGATTCATGAATCTTTCGAATCAGGATACCATCCTTGATAAGGGTCCACAGCGTTACCACCCCGCCAAAGGGACATATTGCATGAAGGGAAACTGTTTCCATGGAAAATGGTAGCGTAAATCCATTTGCTACCGCTTCACTCAAGGCAATTACCGTAACCACCCAAAGAAAGAAAACCAGTTGCACAATTTTCCGTATTCGTTGCACTTTTCCCCGTGACTGTTTCATATACTCTCCTCCGTTCATACAGGAGTAGTGTTCCCTCTAGTTGTGTGCTTTGTGTGTGCTCTTGCTTCACATTGGGTAAAACCATGGTACACTCTGGATAAGGAGTCTATGCATGCGCAAAATCGTATTACTGTTTTTGATCCTCTTGGCCACAGGGTCCCTCGTTGCCCAACCCTTGCAAGAAACGCCCCCTTCCAAGTCATTCAGTGAAGTAGCGAATACCTTCTCAGATGGTCTCTTCTTTGCCGGCTACCAGCAGGGAGGCAACCGCATGATCAGCCCGCTTTCAGCCCTCCTTGCCCTTTCCATGACCATGAATGGTGCCGTAGGGGAAACCAAAAGCGAAATGCTTAACGTCCTCACCGATTCAAACTATACTCCTGAGGCACTGAACCAGGAAAGTGAAACGTACCTGCATTCCATCAATCAAGAGAGTGTATTGGATATTTCCAACAGCATCTGGATGAATGAAGCGTTCCAGATCTCACCGGTGTTCCTCGATTCGATCAGGACAAACTACCAAGGAGTTGCTCAGTCCCTTGACTTCCAGGACCCCTCCAGTGCAGGAATTATCAATGCATATGTAAAGAAAGCCACCCGGGGGGCAATTGCGGACATAATAGACCGCACCTCGCCTGATATGCTTATGTATCTTATCAATACCATTGCATTCAAGGATGACTGGAAAGAACAGTTTTCTGGCAGTGATACCAGGAATGGCACATTCTTCGGTGAACACGAAAAGAAAACGGTCCCTTTCATGAACCAGGAAAAACAGTTCCCGTACCTTGCCGGGAATGACTATCAGTTCATCGTCCTCCCCTATGCCAATGAGCGGTACTCCTTTGTGGCGATCTTGCCGGATATATCAGTACCTATC
>Ga0265294_10011021_pt1 | contig 10207 bp, 6 predicted proteins | sample MunlanPumphouse3_FD_192504 | JGI IMG/M metagenome (GOLD analysis project Ga0265294, IMG submission 192504) | Groundwater microbial communities from a municipal landfill in Southern Ontario, Canada - Pumphouse #3 | ecosystem: Environmental > Aquatic > Deep subsurface > Groundwater | place...
AAAACTGAAAAACAGATATTTGAAAACATATCACTAAGACTTGAAAATGAATCAGATAAGATACAATTTACGGGAAGGACACAAATGCATGATAAAAAATCAGGGTTGCTGAATATTTTTCTTTCAACAGAAGCTTTCAGAGACATGGTTAATGCAAAACTAATCTGGCAAAACAACGAAGAAGTTACCAATGCAGGAGAAATCAGCACAAACACCAGTCTGCATAAGAAAAACAAGTCCATTCAGGCGCATACCACGCTGCAACCAAGTCAGGTTATCATCTCTGATTCTGTTTGGAATATAAGAAAATCAGACATACAACTATATTCTGACAGCCTGATTACCATCAATAATTTTCTGTTTGAAAACGAAAAACAATATATCCATATCAACGGGAAAGCTTCTAAAAACAGTCAGGATAGTCTGGTTGTCTCAATGAATGAATTGAACCTTGATTATATCATGCAATTATTACGTCTTAAAGGAATTAAATTTGGTGGATTGGTTACCGGCAAATTAAAACTATTTAGTTTGTTGAAAGAACCAATTTACCTTGCTAACCTTGATGTCAAAGATTTTTCATTGAATGATAAAATTATTGCTGATGCCCTTGTTTCATCTACCTGGGATAAGGAGAACAGACAATTGCTTATTAACGGAGATTTCACAAATAAAAATAAAGAACAGGTAGCTAAAGCTATCGGTGTCTTTGTGCCAAGAAACGACTCGCTCGACCTGCAAATAGATGCCAGGAAATTTCCACTGGAATTTCTCAATCGTTATTTTGAGGGTGTTGCCAGCAATTTTAATGGAGATGGTGCTGGAATGCTGCGCATTTTCGGTCCGACCAAAACCTTGCTATTTGAAGGAGATATTGCTGTAACCAATGGCAGGGCTTCTATCGATTTGCTTAACACAACTTACCATTTCAACGACAGGGTAAAACTTACCCCATACAGAATCCACCTGAACAACATCAAGCTGATTGACGAAGAAAAAAACAACGCGACGCTTAACGGCTTCATTGACCATAATGGTTCTTTTGCCGGTATGGTGTACGATGTCAGTATTAATGCAAAAAACATCCTGGCAATGCACACAACATCAGCAGATGATGATTTCTTTTATGGAAAGGCATATATGGGTGGACTAGTGCGCATTCATGGGAATGACAATGAGGCCAACATCATTGTAAATGGGGTATCGCGGCCCAGAACTAAGTGTTATATGTCGATGGGAGGTTCTTCTTCCGTGCTGGAAAACGATTTTATCCGGTTTGCAGAAAAACGGATTTACCAGTATATCGACGAAAAACAGGAAGAAAAAAAGAAAGAGTTTGTAAACCAGACTCCTTTCAATGTAAAGGTAGATATGCAAATTGAGGTTACACCCGAGGCGGAAATGGAAATCATCGTTGACCCGAGAGCCGGAGATAAAATTACAGGACGTGGAAGAGGTAATGTCAGAATCCGGTTCGACACCTTCTCTGATGTGGAATTATACGGAACGATTGAACTCGATCAAGGTTATTATTTGTTCACTTTGCAGACTGTTATCCGGAAGGAATTTAAAATCAACAACGGAAGCACCATTTCGTGGGCAGGAAATCCTTTTGAAGCAGAGGTGAATATTACCGGGTATTATCCTCTGACTGCTTCCCTTGCTGATTTAATCGAGAGCGATGAGCTGAAACAAATTACTACTCGTTCAACTGTGCCTGTGCATTGTTTGTTGCACCTCACGGAAGACCTGATGTCGCCAGCCATCAAATTTGACATTGATTTGCCTGCAAGTGATGAAAGTGTCAAGAGCAGAGTGAAGAACATTATCAACACGGAAGAAATGATGAACCGTCAAATTCTTTACCTGATGTTATTTCATAAGTTTTTTACACCGGATAACATGCGAACCTCTGCTGTTGGTATTAATGAAGGTATATCGTTCGCGGTGGCATCTGCCAGCGCGCAACTCAACAACTACATTCAGGGTATCCTGAACTCAAATGTATTCTCATTGGGAATCGACTGGCAAAAAACCGATGTAGAGTCAGATGAAGTTAAGGCACAGATCCTCATTCAGCCGAACAACCGGCTTGTTATCAACGGTAATATCGGCTACAGGAACGACAACATCAGCGAAAACAAGTTTATCGGTGACTTCGATCTGGAATACAAACTTGTTGAATCAGGCAGGTTACGTTTCACGGCTTACAATCACACCATCGACCGGGCACAGTTACGTGAAGCTAAAACCACGCAGGGAGTTGGGTTAATCTATCGGGAAGACTTTAATACAGTTCCGGAAATGTTCGTTTATTATTGGGGTGTAGTGAAAGGATTGTTCACGAAGAAAAATAAATAAATACAAACATAAAGAAACTGTCTGCCGCAACGACAGACAGTTTCTTTTATTATTCATTTTCAGAAATAGAACATCATATATAGCTTGCCGCCCAGATTTTCCGTTCCAAAAGAGAACATCGAATTCCCCGGTGACAGCAATTCAGTTCTTGTTTCCACCTGATTGGTAGTAGTATTGAATCCTTCCTGTTTCTGATATGATTGTCGGCTAAACATTTGCAGTGCATACAAACTAACCTCACCGCCTATTGACAAGTGAGAAGCCAGGAAATACTCAACACCGGCAATTGCACCTAATCCGACGTATTGCATACTTCCATCATAATACCTTCCGGTCACATAAGTTTGAGTCCAGTATGGAACTGCTACAGGTGCCGGAGGAACTATAAACCCGCTAGTCCTTGATGGCCTTTGATTTATTTCTGTCAGAGCGTTCCCATACGAATAATTATCAGTCACGCTTTCAAAACCATAAATCAAATCAAGTCCCGCATAACCCTGGATACGATTGTAACCTCTTCTTTGCTCGATTCCGGCAGAAAAAGACATACCGGAACGTTGTTGCCTGTAGGTATCAATAACTTTTGATTCAGACAAAGGATCCTGAAAATAGGCGGCATCATCTCTTGCATACACTTTCTGGTTAAACGATCTGCCAACAGTGCCGAAATTAAAGCGATAAGCCACTTTATCTGTTTGCATGTATCGGCCTTTAATTGACAACGTGGGAGCTAAAGCTCCTAACCCAAACACCGGGTCACCTCCAAAAGTATTCAAGGTGTTATTTGTGGTTCCGTTGAACATATTTCCAACATAATCCAACACAGGAACCAAATCTATCCCAAAGCCGAAATCTCCGGCTTTGGGAAGAGTTGGCTTTTCTTTTTGTCCAGCTGCTTGTGCGAGAGACATGTGTACTGTCAGCGTAAACAGAAACACGATACTGATGATATATTTTAATTGTTTCATACTCAAAAATTTCTTTGTTTCAAATTACTTACAGTCACATTATTGTTCATTTGCAATGATAGCAGCCCAAGAATAGTTACCCCAACCGACAGGGATTACAGTTGGGTTAAATGTCATTTTTGCTGATTCTGTAACCTCAAATAAATTTGCATTTGCATCTTTATTAATTACCCTTGCAGCAATATTCGACGCACTGGCAAACTTTCCATAAACGGTGATTGCATCATCAGCTGCGACATCCGGATGATGAACAAAAGGAACATCCGAAAGATCATTTACAGGATTGATACTAATAGTACGAGATGCCGGAACAGAATTCACAGGGAGATCAAAAGTAAAGTCTCCCGTAGCATTGGTAACAACGGCATAATTAGATCCGGATACATTCACTGTTACCATACGGTTCGGATCTGCGGTCCAGCTTGGCGACCAATTCCCTCCATCTTTCACCTGAACAGCCTGTTTTACTTTCCCTTTTACAGTGATGGCAGCAGTACTGTTAGGAACAATCACCCAACCCGGAAGATTTGCAGACCAGTTAGTAGGAGACCCTGACGGACTGAAGTCATAATAACGCGTACCCAGGCGATTCCAAGCCGATCCGGCCGGAACATCCGTAAGTTTCAAGGTATAGTTTCCTGATAATATTTCGGTTGTAGCATTTGCAGGTTTACGGAAATGAGTAAAAGAGTTCGTGCTGATAGCGCTCATAGAGGGATGCCAGGTAGTAGTAGGTTCTTCATCAGCATATTTCAACGGAACCGGAATAGAAAATTCACCATTCGCATCTGTAGCGCCAACCAAAGTAAACCCGTTACTATTCAATTTAACAACCTGATAGGCTGCGCCAACATAAATTCCTGTACGGAATGATGTTTCAACAGGAATTCTAAGTTTTCCTCTTATATTTGAAGAAACCTTATGATCGAGGCGAACCTGCCATCCGGCCAAATCTACCTGCCAGGTAGCAGGTACACTGGTCGGAATAAATTTATAATAAACATCTCCCAACTCATTCCATTTTGCCGTTGCCGGTTTTAATTGTGTTACGGCATAATTCCCGGCCAGGATACGTGTTTCAGTTGTTCCTCCTTTGATATAATGTACAAAATCTTTAACTGTTCCGATTGTAACGGTATTAAGCGTTACAGCTAATTCATCACCATTATTTTCTAACGGAACTGCGACACTTAAAGTACCATCAGCAGCAACAGGAGCTTCATATACATTACCTCCGGCGTTAATAGCTATTACCTGTCCGGTAGCAGCCTCATATACGCCCGTTGCAAATGCAGTTTCTTTCGCCAGATACACTTTACCCGACACAATGGCAGATAAGTGATGGTCCTTAATTTTCACCCATCCGGCCAGGTTAGCATGCCAGCTTGCGGGGACAGTAGTTGGGGTAAACTTATAATAATAATCTCCTAGTTCATTCCACTGCGGTGCATCTTTTTTGATATTTTTATAAAGTCCGTATGTACCTTGCAGCGTAACCGTGGCAGCAGCTGATTTATAATGTACAAACTCCGTCTCATCAGGAGCAAGTACCGTAACAGTATAAACATCAGTCGTTTTTCGAGCCGGCAAATCAATACTGAAAGAACCATCGGCCTGAGTGGCTGCCAGTATAGTTTTAGCTGGTTGTGTACCATACACAACATTCACTTTAATGGTACGTACTGCCGCGTTATACGACCCAACCGCATAAGCTGTTTCATTTGCCAACTGATAAGAACCGGTTAACGTAACTTTTTCATTATAACCAGCATATTTTTCCCATCCTGCAAGATTACCCGACCACGACTCAGGGGCATTTTCGGCAGGTAAACCATTATTAAAATTAGGGGTGAACTTTAAATACTGCACACCTAATGAATGAGGTATATTTTCCAGAATATTGGTGAGAGTTACCGGAAAACCGGCAGCGAGAGTTGTCTGGTATGCACCGGTCAGGGATACCGATTCCCCTGACCTGTTATAGTGTGTATAAGTGCTCTGCCCAATGCCCAACACCGATACTTTATTGATTCTAAAACCTTCTTTATATGACTTTAACGGGATAGTTACCGAATAATTTCCAGAAGCATCAGCGGTGGTACCAAAAGTAAGCACCAGAGGAGAACCTAACGGATCATATACTACTTCAAGTTCGACTGTTCCGGATGAGGCCGGCTTGTACGCCCCTGTACGGTAAGATGTTTCATATGCAAGTTGCACATTCCCTGTTAGGGTGATTTTTTCGTTATAACCCTCTAAATCAATTTCTGTAGAATTATAAGTCACGCGATTGGGATAAGCATATGCTCCCGGTTTAAGACCGGCTAAAGGAGGCAAGGCCGTTTCAAAACGTCTAAGCCGTGTTTTAAACACCGGTTTACCATTTTCCATTTTCACGTACTCGCTGAAGTACGCAGTAAACTCTTCCATCCTGACATTAGCCGTAACACCCGTTGTAGTTGTGGGGATTTGAACAGAGAAGTTTCCGGCGGAATCGATAACTGTTTCAAATATCTTATTACCAACAGCACCCGGTTTATATTCGGCATATCTAACTTCAACAAACACTTTCCGACCGGCGGCCGGCTTCATTATTTCCATCGTGTAATCTGTTGAAGTAGTGTCAACACCGGTGTTATAAACAACTGAACCGGAAATAGTAACAAATTGATCAATGGATGACAGGTTTAACTCTGATTGATCTTCCGTACATCCTGGGAACAGGAGCAAAGTCGTTGCAATAAGCGCAACAAGAATTTTTCTAATCTTCATATTGTTAAATTTTAGTTATTAATTTAAGGTGATGCTCACCAATTAAACCGCTAATTTAATTATAACCAACTAAAAAACAATACAGATTGCATAAAATTCTTTAAAAAAAATTACACATCCATCATATCATCCTCTTTTAAAGGAAGATACGGTCCCTCTTTTACTTCAAAAATAACCGTTCCTTTTTCAAGCACTTCAATGGTGTGCCAACTATTCGCGGGGATATGCATACCATATTTCCCTTCATTGGGATCTAAACGATGAGTGGCAATGAGCTCTTTTTGTTCGTTATAGACTTTTACATCCAGTTTACCGCGTAGCAGGACATAAGTTTCATCGGTATTTTTGTGGCGGTGCACAGGCAGAACAGTTCCCGGCTCCATGGCGTTCAGCAATCGCTGGACCTTGTCGTCGGAAGAAGCATGCAGGTTGTGGTTCATGCGGAGACGAGGGGATTCACAGGCCTTGATAGTAATCCAGTTTAAAAGTTGTTCATTTATTTCCAACATATCAATTTGCTGACTTTAAAATTTTTGAAAATGTCATGAATACGATTTTAAAATACTCCTTGATGCTCTGATTCTCCACATATTTCATGTTCAGCCTGATTTTATCCGGCATAATGACTTCCACATACATACGTTCCGGGTCATCAGCTTTTCCAAGCAACACATTCTCATCAGCATAGGCAATGGAAGCGTAGTCGGTTATCCCGGGCCTTATATCCAGCACTCTTTTTTGTTCAGGTGTATATAAACCGGCATACAGAGGCACCTCTGGGCGTGGACCAACCAAGCTCATATCTCCTTTCAGCACATTAAAAAGCTGTGGTAATTCATCTATTTTATATTTTCTGATAAATACACCAATACGGGTCATCCTGGGGTCTCTACTACCCACTGTAATCAAACTTCCTTTGTCGGCATCCTGACACATGGATCTGAATTTATATAAGTTGAACAAACGGCTGTTTCTTCCAACTCTTTTTTGTTTATAAAATCCCCCCCCTTTACTTTCTGAAATAATACAAATATAAATAACGATAAACAGAGGCATTAAAACAATGATACCAATGAATGAAAATATTATATCTAATATACGGGTCATATTCTGATTTTAATTTTTTCATATGCTTCTACCACAGCTGCAATAACATAGTCAACTTCTTCATCGGTTAACTGCGGATAAATGGGTAAAGAAATTTCGCATGCATAATTACGATATGACACCGGATAGTTCTTAATATCGAAGCCCATATCTTTGAAGAAAGTCAACATGGGCAATGGAATGAAGTGCACATTTACACTTACATCTTTGGATGCAATTTCCTGAATAATCAAATTCCTTGCCTCTTCATTTATTCCTGATATTCTTAATGCATATAAATGGTAAGACGATTCCTTCCCATTTGACTTTCCAGGGGGCAACACTGCCCATTCGAACCTACCAAATGCTTCGTTATATCTATAAAACACTCTTTTCCTTTTGTTCATCAACACATCATACTGCCTTATCTGTGCCAGACCTATCGCTGCATTCACATCAGGTAGATTTATTTTCATCCCAAATCCGACAATATCATATTTCCAATTACCTGCTTTTGTCTTGGATAATGCATCTTTTGTTTGGCAATTCAGTGTCATTTGCTTAAGCTCCTTGCGTAATTGCTCATTATCGAATGATTTTTCAGGTAAGTTCAGGCAAATTGCACCTCCTTCGGCTGTTGTTACATTCTTTACTGCATGGAGAGAAAAAATAGCTATGTCTGTTTCAGATCCTGTTCGTATTGAGTCTTTATATGTGGCACCCAATGAATGAGCTGCGTCATTTATTACCAGAATCCTTCCTATTTTTTGTTGTATTTCAGATTCGGGTTTATACAGGCTTATGATCTCGCTGTCATTGACCATTGACATGATTTGATCATAATCGCACGGGAAACCGGCAACATCAACGGGAATAATCGCTTTTGTTCGCGGGGTAATCGCTTTTCGTATTGCTCCAACTGCAATATTAAAATCATCACCTACATCTACTATTACGGGTTTGGCTCCAGCATGTAACACTGCCAACGCTGTAGCGGCATAAGTATATGCAGGTATTATCACCTCGTCTTCAGCTTTCACTCCCAACCACTTCAACATCATAATGGCTCCTGATGTCCATGAATTGACACACAGAACTTCTTTTGCTCCTGTTAACTTGCGTATTTCTTCTTCCAGTTCCAATCCCTTGGGTCCACTGGTAATCCATCCTGATTTAAGTGTGTCTACAACTTCTTCAATTACTTTATCATCGACATAAGGCGGAGAAAAATTTATTTTCATATATCCAATTTTTTTATCATTCTGTACATTTTCCTATCCGGATATGAGATGAAATCATATAAAATATCATATCCCATTGATTTGTATGCATATAAAACTTTTTCATTATTTTCAAAATCAGTTGTAAGTGACACGGATTTACAAGATTTCATTTTCAAATCTACTTCCATTTCAAATAACATTCTTTTTCCAATTCCTTTACCCTGCATTTCAGGCAAAGTAGCAACCGACAATAATTCTGCATAATTACCGATGTCTCCCGTTGTATTCTTTTCTTTTTTAAAATTCCTCAACAATCTTATCAGGTTTGATGGTTTTTTTATCAATATTCTGATACCCCAGTATGCAAATTTTACAATATTTTTTTTTACCAGATAACTGTAAAAACCCGATGACAAATAGGTAAACGCGCAAAACCCAACAAGCTTGCCCATATCATCGTAAGCTCCTAATATCTTACTTCTTTCATCACAACGTAACTTTTCGTAAAAAAAACACAGAAAATCTTCACCCAACTGAGTCAGAAAGAAACCATCAAATGACTGCAAATGTAATTCTACAACCGATTTGATATGCTCTTTGCGTACTATCTGAATATTCATACAGTCAACTTTTCAATCTCTTTAGATAATTTCGACAAATTTACATCTTTTGTCATATATTGCAATGCATACGTACGTGCTCTTACACCCATTTGCCTTATTTCTGCTGTTGGCATGCGATAAAACAATTGCATTAGGTTGGCAATCGAATCTGTATCTTCGGGATTTGCAACTAGTCCACATGAAGCATTTGAAATAATTTCAGCAGTATCAGTATCAGCTTCCACGCATGCAAGTACAGCTTTTGCAGAAAGCAAATAAGCAGTCAGCTTCGATGGAGTTGCTGTATAGGCAATATTTTTTTTAAGCGATAACAATAACACATCAGCCTCTAGTTGTACAACAGGAACACTTTCAGGAGAAACACTTATAAAATCAATTTGCTTTTGATTTAGCTCTTCAACTAGCTTCAAGCACACTTCTTTTTCGGCACCGGCACCAGCTATGATAAGCCGGGCTTTTGACAAAGCTGCTTTATGAAATGCTTTTATCAACGAGGGCAGGGCTGCTGTCGGACTTAAACTGCCAACAAACATGAATACAAATTCATCCCGTTCTTTTTTCGGTTTCTGTTGTATATGCAAAAACATACTATCGTCCTGCCAGTTTCTGATTAAGAAAAACTTTTCCGAATCAACTTTCCTTGAGTTGACTAAATATGTAATCATCTTATCTGAAATACCTGCTACTTTTGTTGCCAGTTGAATAGTGCGCTTATCGAGCATGCGGACAAAAAAGTTGATTGCATTGCCTGTAAACGGGTTCATTTTATATGTCAACGACTCGGGGTAAATATCCTGAACATGTAACAGACAAGGGACTCGTATCTTTTTGGCCGCTTTTACAATCATATATTGTGACAACAAAGGCCATACATTGGCGTAAATACAGTCAATTTCATTTGCATTAGCCCTGATATAGCGTGCTGCTGCTCTGCCAAAGCTATAGCTTTCCTTAAGTCGGCCTGTAAGTTTTGACTCGGGACAAGTAAATGATTCAGTATAGATTAATTTATAGGCTGACTTATTTGTTGTTCGTTTAAAAATAAACCCCGAAGGCCGACTGGGAGGTGGACATAATACAGTAACCTGATATTTCTCCGATAAAAATCCAGCTATGTCAGCTGAAAGTCTCGCTGAAACAACCGGCTCGGGTGGAAAAACCGCGGATATGAGTA
>Ga0265294_10011022_pt1 | contig 10207 bp, 9 predicted proteins | sample MunlanPumphouse3_FD_192504 | JGI IMG/M metagenome (GOLD analysis project Ga0265294, IMG submission 192504) | Groundwater microbial communities from a municipal landfill in Southern Ontario, Canada - Pumphouse #3 | ecosystem: Environmental > Aquatic > Deep subsurface > Groundwater | place...
CGCAGACACATTCGCCGAATCCGATCCCCACTTTCACTCCGAATTCGAAATCTCCGAACCTGGACCTGTAGATCTTATTTTCTTCGAAAAAGTTATTAGTTATTAATGCCGCCTGCATAACATTTGCCGCTACTGCTCCTTTATCGGTCTTTAACTCGAATATTGCAGTGAAAGCGTCACCTGCATATTTTGTAACATACCCGCCATGATCGTACACAGCTCTCACAGTAGTATCGAACAGGTATCTTAAGATGTCCGAAAGTACTTCAGCGCCTTCCTGCCCGTGCCTCATTAAGGCTTCTGTGGTTTTCGTAAATCCTGAAATGTCAACGAACATCGAAAAGCACTCGAATCTGTCTGACGATTTATTATTTTTGATAATGTGAAGTATTCTTTCCGGAACAAGATTTCTCATTTTACTGCCTTCTCCCCTTGAGAAAATATCTTAATACAGCCGATTAACCCACTCCCTTATTTTAATATAAATATTAAGAGCTTGGGAAACAAGATAAATTAACAGTATTTACAGAAACAGATTTTGTTTAAATTCTGATTATCCTGTAATTGCCGTTATCGCGCCTGATCTTTGACGATTTAATTGAGGCGGAGTGCTGATAATAAATAACCGAACCGCTTTCTGCGGCATATTCGAGGATCGAGTTCTTGATCTTATCCAGCGCCTGAAGGTCATGATCGATCTCTTCAGAATTAGAATTATTCAGATGCCAGACGGTGGGAATGATATCGCCCGCAAATATGTGTTCAATACCTTCGCTGTCCCTGGCTGTAACATGCTGAAAACCGGCTGTGTGTCCGGGAGAATGCACTATGCGCAAATTTTCAGATATATCCAGATCTCCTTTAATAAGTTTAAGTTCTACTTTTAAGCTCAGATCTGAAAGCAACTCTATTCTTGACTCACCACCGAACTCCATAAAATAATTCCACTCCGTCTCACTTATAACATGAACTGCATTCTTAAAAACAGCCGATCCGTCAGGAGCAGCCGTACCGTCAGAATGATCGAAATGAAGATGAGTCAGTATAACCATGTCAATATCACCGGCTTGCATTCCGAGTTCAGATAACGCAGTTAAAAGATTTCTGGGCTTATCGATCTCATATTTCTCTTTATCATACTTTTCTGAAATTCCCGGCCCCGCATCAATGAGAATCTTACGGTTTTCTTCCTGAACGAGATAAACATTTACAGGAAGTCTTAGCCTGTTTTTGAGAGAGCTGTATTTAGTATAAAAATAACCGTCGCTGATCGTAAAGATCTTCATTTTTCAGCTTGTAATATCCTGAAGTTTAAGCTGTATATAGGAATTGCTGTTCCACACATTCTCATCAATATAATAGGCGATCTTCAGTCCGCTCCTGAGTTCGTTGACCAGATCGAATTTATGCGCAAGATTGAACCCTATCGCGTCGAACACATAATTACCCTGCCTGACCTTTAACTTAAGATGATTCTGTTTCGTCTTAAGCTTGTGATCGAAAGTATTGGATCTGTTGCCTACGATCTTAATATCGCCGTGAATTTCAATATTCTCTGAAGCGAATAGCGGCTGTTCGTTAGCAGGCCCGAACGGTTCGAACATTCTTAGTGAATCTACTATATCTTTCCCTATATCGCTGAAATCAATTTTCAGGTCTATCTTTAAAAGCTGGTTGAAATCTTTATCCGGTATAGTGTTCTTTATGATCTCGCTGAATTTCTGCTTGAAGGCCGGTATGTTTTTGCTGTCTATCTCGAATCCTGCGGCGTAGTCGTGACCCCCAAAATTCTCCTGCTCAAGAAGATTAAGCTTGTAACACTCTGTAAGAACCTCATAGATATTAACGCCCGGAATAGATCTGCATGATCCCTTTCCCACTCCATTATTGACCGATATAACGACGCTCGGTCTGTAATATTTTTCAACGAGCCTGGAGGCGACTATCCCGATAACCCCCACATGCCAGTTATCGTTGGATACAACTATACTCTTATTGAATTCAGGGTCGAAATGATCATCCTGTTCGATGATCCTGATGGCTTCAGCTAAAGTGTCAGTATCGAATTCCCGCCTTCTTTTATTCTCGGTCTCAAGCTCTTCGACTATCTGGGAAGCTTCATAAGGATCGTTGCTCAGAAGAAGTTTAACTGCTCTGTTCGCATCACCCATTCTTCCTACGGCATTCAATCTGGGGGCCAGTCCGAAAAGTATATTGCTGACCTTGATCTTTTTCTGGAACAGGTTAAGCTTTTTCAATAGTGCCGATATACCGATATTGTTGCAGTTCTCAAGAAATGTCAGTCCTTCGGAAACTATCTTCCTGTTCTCACCCATTAAAGGTACGATATCAGCTGCAGTTCCGATAGTTGCTATATCAAGAAATTCCTTAATGATCTTCGGAGACATTTCGTTCTTTAAAAGAATGCCCTGTATCAGCTTGAAAGCCACGCCGACTCCGGCGAGATGCTTAAAAGGGTATTTGCAGTCAGTTCTTTTTGGATCTATGATCGCATAGGCGGCGGGAAGCTCTTTGTCAGGTTCGTGATGATCCGTAATTATAACATCGACGCCTAATGATTTCGCGTATTCAACTTCATTGACAGAAGTTATCCCGCAATCTACAGTGATAATCAGAGTGATCCCGTTAGAGGCGGCTTCCTGTACGCCTTTCCTGCTTAAACCGTAACCTTCGGTTTCTCTGTTTGGTATTACATATTCAGCTTTTAATCCGAGCCACTTGAGAAAGAATAAATATAGCACCGCTACCGAAGTGATGCCGTCAACATCATAATCTCCCCAAATTTCAATCTTCTCGCGATTGACTATTGCCTCAGTGATCCTTTCAACTGCTTTATCCATATCCTTTAAAATGAACGGATCATGATAATCCGATCTTTCAGGATACAGGAAAAGCTCTATTTCTTCTTTAGTAGCCGCACCTCTGGCAGCTAAAAGCCTGATGACCGTTTCAGGCAAACCGGTCTGGATCTTAAGTTCGTCAATCTTGCGGGAATCTAACTCATTCGGATATTCCCATTTTTTTTCCACTTTTTACCTGTTATATTTAAATTAAATAAAATCATTACCCGATCAGCCTTTTATTACTTTCACTTTGAAATCTGAAAGTGTTTTTTCAAAGATCCTGTCTTCGAAATCTCTGTCAACACTGATCTTTAAAACATTATATTCGGTTTTTGTATTTTGAGTAGATTCGTGCTTCCTTAAAAATATCTGCAGTTCGTTATTATCTTCATCCACCCATATCCATTCAAGATATTTTACCGCTTTTTTATCTAACGCTTCCCTTGCAGCCTGTATCTCCCTGTCCTTGTCTTCCTGAGGCATATCGCTGCTTTCTATCTCCTGTATGTATGCGTTCGTCTGTTCTTCGTCAGCTGTATCGTAATACATATAGGCATAAATGTGAGCTTTCTTTTTGTCTCCGTCCGGCATAGTCAGTCTGACTTTTTTAACCAGTTTACCTTTGTAAAAAATATAATTCGGTTCATCGCTTGTGTAATTATCGTATATCCTTTCAGAAGGAATGTCTGTTCCGTCCCATGCGAAATTCAGACCGTAATCCAGAGTGTAGTGCCGTTCTTTATACTTCAGTTTACCGTATTTTTCGATCAGATCGTTACCTTTATCGGGTTCCTCGATCATAAGGTATGAATTTTCAGCTATATTTACCCATATCTTCTGGGTCGATCTGTATTTCCTTAGAAGATCCGAGTTATTTTCCACATCTTTTATCAGCTCCGCGTCGCCTTCATATCTGATCTTCTCGATCTCAATATAGATAGTTCCGAAAGAAACCTTTCCGACCAGTAATGTCGTAGCAAATATTATAAAAGTTATTAGTGCTGTTCTTCTCATCATCCTCATTCATTTGAGTTAGTGATCTATTTAAAACAAGCCGGCCTGTAAGCCGAATTCTGTTGTAATGGTCATTTATCTGCCGCAACCTACCCTTCCTCCGGTGTTTTTTAGGCACACAGGCGAGCAGCCTGTAACGGAGAATATATTTGGTCTTGCGCCGGATGGGGTTTACCATGCCGGACCTCCTTACGGAGATCCGCGGTGCGCTCTTACCGCACCATTTCACCCTTACTGCCGGACTAGCCGGAAGCGGTTTCTTTTCTGTTGCACTTTCCGTGGCATCACTGCCCCCTGCCGTTAGCAGGCATCCCGCTCTGTGGCGTTCGGACTTTCCTCATCCCGGATCTCTCCGGAACGCGACCATTCAGCCGACTTATTTCAATTAGCATCTTTTATTTCATAGAACAAAATACGGCTGCATGCATCACACTGTACAATACTGTCAGCCCTTTTAAGTTCGGAGAGTTTCTGTGACGGCAATATGGTAAAACATCCGCCGCAGTGACCCTCATTTGCAGGCACAACTGCCACCTGCCCCTTGGAGTCGTATATTCTCCGGTATAGATTATATAAATGTTTATCTATTTTCGCAACTAAATTAATTCTTTTTTCTTTAAGCAGTTTTTCCTCTTCCCGGGTTTCAGAAAGTTTCATTTCCAGTTCGGACCTTTTTTCCTCGAGCGCTGACTTTCTTTCTTCCACCGATCTTTTGAGAAATTCAAGAGCTTCAGTATTCTTAACAAGTTTTTCATTTAATTCAACGATCTTATCATCTTCCTCAATAACTGTGTTCTCTCTAAAATCGATCTCTTTTATCAGGGCTTCATACTCTTTATTATTGGTCACCATGTTTCTCTCATGCTTGTATTTCTCAAGCATTATTTTTGATGATTCAACCAGTGCTTTTGAATTTTTTATTTCGATCTCGAGAGTATCTTTCTCCGATTCGATCCGGCCGATCTCTTCAGTTTTCTCATTTATTTCTTTTTCCAGTTCTACGACAAGGAAAGGCAAATTTCCTCTTGATTTTTCTATTGCTTCAAGCTTACTGTCTATTGATTGAAGTTCTGCGAGTTTTTTGATCTTTTCGTGCATTTTCTCCTGCATTATCTGTCTCCGATTTTTAAATTTCCCCGATACTCTTTACTATGTCCGTATCTGTCTTTGATTCAGTGACTGTGACAGACTTGCCGCAATTTCTGTCAATATACTCTTTTAATCCTTTTTTTGCAAATTGTTCCGTTGCATGATGAGTTGCGTCAATTATATTGATAAATTTTGAGGCCTCCTGATACAAATGATGACCGAATTCTGAAGTGAGAAAGACCTGAGCTCCGGATCTGACGGCGTTTTTCCATAAAGCCGCACCGCTTCCTCCGCATAAAGCAACAGACGATATCTTTTCTCTGCTGCTCCTGACTGCTATCCTTAAAGTTTGTGTCCCCAGTTTTTCCGATACCAGCCCGCAAAAATCTTTCAGGCTCATTTTTTTACTGAGATCCCCTACTGCGCCCAGTCCGAAATTTTCCGATCCGTTATCTAGAGGATAAACATCGACGACCGGTTCTTCGTACGGATGAGCTTTTCTTACAGCTGCTGTAACTTTGTCCTTATTCCACGCTGAAGCTACGGTCTCGATCCTGGTCTCAGTGACTTTTTCGATCCTGCCCTTTTTCCCGATATATGGCGCTGTTCCTTCTCCCGGCCTGAAAGTGCCTTCTCCGCCTGAAGTAAAAAAACATCGATCATAATTGCCTATTGATGCCCCGCCGGCTTCCGAAACAGCTTTCATTATCTTTTCTGCTGCTTCAACAGGACTATAGATCACGATCTTGTACAGCTCGTTCACTTCGACATCTTTTATCTCTTTGATTTTCACCATCGGCCTTATATTTTTCAGCCCGAGTTCCTGTGCGAGAAGATAACTGACGCCTGTGCTTAGAAGATCGTAATTTGTATGGCATGAGATAAGAGAAATATCGTTCTTGATCAGAAACCTTATGATGTCTGAATAATAATCCCCTTCGACAAGATCGGCAACGGGCTTCTTGAACAGTGGATGATGGGAAACGATCAGGCTGCAGCCGAGCTTTTTGGCTTCTTCAGCCACCTCGAGTGTTGGATTCAAAGCTGTCAGTATTCCTTTAACTTCATCGTGACTATTGCCTACGAGAAGACCTGAAGGGTCACCCTTCCACTTCACTGAAGGGATTATGCGTTTCCCGAGAATATTTAATACTTCCCCGACTTCCATCTCTTTTCTCCAAATTATAAAAATTGGCGCGTTGCGCCAACTTTTAAATGAGTGGGGGTACAGGGACTTGAACCCCGGACCAACAGATTATGAGTCTGCTGCTCTAACCGACTGAGCTATACCCCCGGTACCTGTGAAAACAGGTATGCAAATATAATTCCCCGAACATAAAATGTCAAGAATTTTTAAGACTTTATTTTCCTGTCGATTATCTCGAAAATGCTTCTTATGAACCCTGCTTCCTTTCTGTTCAGTTTAAGCCTGCGGAAGATGTGCCTTAAATTCTCTCTGATCTGATCTTTGTTGTCCGAAGTAACCATGACCTTCCCCTGAATTACCCTGTCGAGCGCTTCGAACATTTTTTCTTTTTCAGAGAACTCGATCATTTCCGTATCAGCCTCAATCTGAACGCTGCCGCGGTATTTTACTTTTGATATTTCATAAAGAGCTATCATGACCGCACTGGCGATGTTCAATGATGAATACTCTTTTTCCGTCGGGATCATTACGAGCTTGTCGCAGAGATCAGTCTCTTCATTTTGAAGTCCGTTCGTCTCGTTACCGAACATGAGTCCGACTTTTGCGGTTTCCGGAAGAGCTGCTATCTCTTCAGCCATCTCTTCAGGCGTGATAACCTTGTAGAATCTTCGTTTTCTTGCGGTGAAAGCGTAAACAGCCGAGAGATCAGAAACTTCCCGCTTGAGATCATCGCTGAACCTGAGATATCGGAAATGATCTTTTGCCCCCGCGCACATGGTGAGTATCTCCTCCTCCGAATGGTTCATCTGGTTGACCGATACAAGATCGGTAAAGCCGAAGTTCTTCATTGCGCGGAGGATCGAGCCGACATTGCCGGGCGACCAGATGCGGGACAGAATTATGCGTACATTCTCTTTGTTCATGAGCATAAAAAAGGGCGTTTTGAAACGCCCTTTCCTCCTGTCAATTCATTTCTACAGGTATTTATAGAAAGCTTTGTAAGCTTTGTAAGTGTGATATATGTCCGCTTTCGAAGCGACTTCGAACGGAGAATGCATTGACAGGAGCGCTGTCCCGCAGTCAACGACATCCATGCCGTACTTGGCGAGATACTTGGCGATGGTCCCGCCGCCGCCCTGATCGACTTTTCCAAGCTCGGTCGTCTGCCAGAGAACCTTGTCCCTGTTAAAGGCTTTTCTGATATCGGCCACGAATTCGGCGTGCGCCTCGTTCGATCCGCCCTTTCCGCCCGATCCTGTGAATTTTGTCAGGCATACGCCGTAGCCCATTTTGGCGGCGTTCATCGGCTCGAACACGCTTTTCCATTCCGGATCGATCCCGGCGTTCACATCGGATGACAGCAGCTTCGAATTCTCGAGAGCTTTGATAAGAGCGTTATAATCGCCCACTCCGTAAAGCTGCATGATGTCGTTCACCATTCTTTCCACGATGTTCGAATCAGCACCCGCGTTGCCTGCCGACCCGATCTCTTCCTTGTCGAAGAAAACCATCATGACATTCTTATTGATCTCTGATTCTTTTATGTCGAATATCGCTTTCATTCCCAGATATGCGCAAATCCTGTCGTCCTGACCGTGGGCTCCGACGAAACTTCTGTCAAAACCGACATCTTTCGCCCCGCCTGCGGGAACAAGCTGAAGTTCGGCTGAAACGAAATCCTCTTCTTTGATCCCGTACTCTCTGTTCAAATGATCAAGTATAGCCAGTTTTATTGCGTCCTTGCCTGTTTTGAATTTGTAGGGGATCGAGCCCACTAAGATATTGAGCTGTTCGCCTTCAACTACTGTCGCGGGAGTTTTTTTGTACTGGTCCTGCGCAAGGTGCGGCAGAATATCGTTGATAGTGAAAACGAAATCACCGGGTTTTTCTCCGATATTGACATTTATGCTTTTTCCGCTTTCAGTCACGATCACTCCGTGGAGAGCAAGAGGCCTTGTCACCCACTGGTATTTTTTTATTCCGCCGTAGTAATGAGTCTTCATGTAGCCCATGTCTTCGGATTCATAAAGCGGGAACTGTTTGAGATCGATCCTCGGTACGTCTATGTGAGCTCCGTTTATAAGAAGCCCCTCTTTAAGTTTCTTAGGGTCTTTGATCACAGCTAAAGCTCCGCATACGCCGTCATAGCTGAGGAAAAGTTTTTTGTCTGTTTTTTTAGCCTTCTTTATGTTTACGAAACCGAATTTTTTAGATAAATATTCAGCTGTAACCATCGTCTCTCTTTCGGTCTTGCTCACATCCAAAAACTTCTTGTAATCCTCTGACAGTGTCATTATCTCGTCAAATTCTTTTTTGGGAATGTCTTCCCATCCGTTCTTTTTTTTGAACAGAAGCTTTTCGCCCAGCTTCTCGAGTTCACTTTTCTTTTCTTTTGCCATTTACTGCTCCTTATGTCAATTTATTAATTCCCAAGCCTCAAATTTAATTCGAAAGTGTAAAATTGTCAACATATTTCATTTTCTTCTTGACGGGCAGTCCTTAACTCTGCACTCTTTGCATTTGGGTCCTATAGGCCGGCAGAGGGTTTGACCGAACGCGACAAGTAAGTCGTTTATCTCTCTCCAATACTTTCTGGGAATTTTTTCCATGAGCGCAAATTCGGTCTCTTCCGGCGTTTTGGTCGAGACTGCTCCCCAGCGGTTCGATATACGGTGGACATGTGTATCTACGCATATGGTATCCTGCCCGTATCCGAGAGCAAGTACCAGATTCGCGGTTTTTCTGCCTACGCCCTTGAAGTTCAGAAGTTCATCCAAACTGTCAGGCACTTTAGAACCGTACTTGTTTATCAGAATTCGAGATGTTTCGATTATGGTATTAGCCTTATTTTTGTAGAACCCTACCGGAAATATGAGTTTTTGTATCTCTTCCTCGGTAAGCCTGATCATTTTTTCGGGAGTATCCGCTTTTTCGAACAGCCTGTAAGAAGCTTGGGCCGTTACTTCATCTTTCGTACGCAGAGAAAGTAATGTGCTTATCAGAACTTTATACGGATCTTTTGTCTGAACGGAGATCAGAGTGACTATCGGCGCGTTCCATTTCTTGTATTCTTCCCTGAGGATCTTTATGTTCTCTATGAATTTATTTTTGTTCATTATCAAACCTTATTTGATTTTGTTTGTTAAATCTGTTAAATTTAGGAATAAATGAGGAAAAATTCCAATGTTTAAAATCATTTTTATTTCGGTCTTTGCACTCTGCTCATCGGTATTTTCATCTGACGATCCTCTTTTTTCATTTTCGATATTTTCAGACAATACTGGTGACGGTAAAGACAGAAAGGAATTTGTTAGAATGACTGAATGGATAAAGTCTAAAAGCGAAAATTTCGTGATCGGTATGGGCGATCATGTAAAAAAAGGCACTCCTAACAAATTTATTGATTTTTTAGCCTCGGACGACTGGTGGCATAAGAATTTCTATCCTTCAATAGCTGATAACGACAATGAATTTTACGGAAAAGATCAGGCTGATTGGGGCGCGGGAAAAGCTTTGTTCGGTCTCACTGATATAAAAAGCAGAATTAATGTCAAATTCAGTGACTCCGGAGCCGATTATTACACCGTACTGACAGAAAAGGGTATTAATGTGCATTTTATTTCTCTTCACTATCCCGATAAGCCTGACGATGATTCACTGTGCTTCAGAAAAAGTTCAAGAGAGTTCATGATGAAAACGCTCAAGAGCATCGAAAAAAAGGATAGCGATATAATTGTTATAGGCGCACATTCGAGGTTGGGATACTGGCTCGATGTTCTTAATGCCGAAGAGTCCGGACTCGTTGAACAGAAAGCTGACCTTGTATTGTCAGCGACCACGCATGTTTTCAACATTTATTCAGGCAACGGTTCCGGCGGACCACTCGTGATCAATTCCGGTTCAATTACAAGGCCGAGACTGTGGAGTTCTCCCGGATTTGTTTCGGTCCGGATTTTCGATGAACCGCTAAGGATGGATGTTTCGTATATCGACTGCTCAAAAGAAAAACCCTCGAGGCCATTAATGTTCTCGAGGGTCATCAAATACATAAACGGTAAGAATACCGTTTATTAAGTGTATTTCCGCTTTAATA
>Ga0265294_10011024_pt1 | contig 10206 bp, 7 predicted proteins | sample MunlanPumphouse3_FD_192504 | JGI IMG/M metagenome (GOLD analysis project Ga0265294, IMG submission 192504) | Groundwater microbial communities from a municipal landfill in Southern Ontario, Canada - Pumphouse #3 | ecosystem: Environmental > Aquatic > Deep subsurface > Groundwater | place...
ACCGCGTCTGCAAATCTGAACACAGGCACCTCTGTTTGCGGAGGCGTTGTATTCATGTAGGCTTAGATAGCATTTCCCGGAAACGGCCATGCACAATGCACCGTGGCAGAACATTTCGATACGGACAAGTTCACCTTTTGGACCACAGATGTTCTGTTCAATGATTTGATGATGGATTTCGGCAACCTGATCCAGGTTGAGCTCACGTGCCAGAACCACGACGTCAGCGAACCGGGCATAAAACTTGAGAGCCTCCACGTTTGCAATGTTCAGTTGAGTGGAAAGGTGAATCTCTACACCGATTTGTCTGGCATAGGACATGACGGACACATCTCCCGCAATGATGGCACTGATTTTCGCTTCTTTGGCTGCGTCAACGATTTGCTGCATCAGGCACATGTCATTGTCGTATATAACCGTGTTTAAGGTCAGATAGCTTTTTATGCCGTGTTCTTTACAGGTGGCGGCTATTGTTTTAAGATCCTGAATGGTAAAGTTGTTGGACGATTTGGAACGCATATTCAGATTTTCAATGCCGAAATAAATGGAGTCTGCGCCTGCCTGAAAAGCGGCTGCCAATGATTCATAAGATCCTGCCGGAGCCATTATCTCAAAATCCTTGCGTTGGATGTTGGTGTCTTGAAGCATTTTGTAAATCTTTAATTTTCATGCAAAAGTACAACAAATGAACGAAATCTGTGGTCTCTCTGCTGCCCGTTGGCTAAAAATCAATACTTTTGCATCAGCTTCCGGTTCTCACTGTATATTGTTTCCGGGATGATGAATGTTGAAGTATGAAGATTGGAAATTTAGATTTTGGAAAAGAGTCCTTGTTTCTCGCACCGATGGAAGATGTGACAGATCCTTCTTTTAGATTGATGTGCAAAAGATTCGGTGCGGATATGGTCTATACGGAATTCGTTTCGTCTGATGCGCTGATACGAAATGTCAACAAAACCCAACAGAAACTACATATCAGTGATGATGAGCGTCCGGTAGCCATCCAGATTTACGGAAAAGATCCGGATGCGATGGCGGAGGCTGCCCTGATTTGTGAAACGGCCAATCCTGACTTGATAGACATCAACTTTGGTTGTCCGGTTAAGAAGGTTGCCGGAAAAGGAGCAGGAGCTGGGATGCTTCGGGATATTCCAAAAATGTTGGAAATTACGCGCAGAGTCGTGGATGCCGTCAAAATTCCCGTTACCGTCAAAACACGTTTAGGCTGGGATGATGGTTCCAAAATTATTGTCGATTTGGCTGAATCATTGCAGGATTGCGGCATTTCTGCTTTGGCCGTTCACGGAAGGACAAGGGCACAGATGTATACGGGTGATGCCGACTGGTCTTTGATAGGGGAAATAAAGAATAACCAGCGAATGAACATTCCTATCATAGGAAACGGAGACATCACTTCACCGGAAATATGTCATAGACGTTTTGACGAAACAGGTGTGGATGCAGTGATGATAGGACGTGCCAGCATCGGACATCCTTGGATTTTCGAGGAGGTTAAGTATTTCCTGAATCATGGGAGTCATATAGAAGAATCGTTTGCGAATACTGAACAAATTGATGGAATATTACCTTATTCGTTTAAATGGAAACTTGACATCTTAAAACAACAGGTATCACAGAGTGTGCGAAGACTGGATGAAAGGAGAGGTATAATTCATATTCGCAGGCACCTGGCTGCAACTCCGATTTTTAAGGGTATTCCGAATTTCAGAGATACCCGTGTTGCTATGCTTCGGGCTGAAACTGTCGAGGAATTATTTAGGATTTTTGATTCGATTGATGCAGATAAGCAAGTGATTCAATAGACTGCCTTTGCTACTCTCTTGACACTTTGAGTGGCCATCATCGAATAGAAATGGATGCTTGGGACACCTTGCTCCTTAAGTCCTTTGGCTTGAAAAGTACACCATTCTACACCTACCTCTGTAGCATCTGCATCTGTCTTGCATTTGGCCAGCTCCACGGAGAAAGCTTCAGGCATATCAACGTGAAAAATTTTGGGTAGTGCCGTTAGCTGATTCATGAAGGTAATTGGTTTGATGCCCGGAATAATGGGCACATTGATTCCGGTTTTTCTGCATTCTTCCACAAAATCAAAATATTTTTGGTTGTCAAAAAACATCTGTGTCACAAGGTAAGAGGCTCCGGCATCTACTTTTTGTTTAGCCCAGTATATATCCGAAGCCATGTTGGGAGCTTCTTCGTGTTTTTCCGGATAACAAGCCATTCCATAAGAGAAAGGGCAATCCTGTTTCTTCATCTTGGAACCATCTATGAAGTAACCTTCATTGAAGGCGTTTACTTGATTCTGTAAGTCTGTGGCATGTGCGTGTCCCGTTGGAATAAAGGCTTTGTCTTGTTTGGCTTTGTCTCCGCGTAACAATAAAAGATCTTGGATGCCGAGGAATTGCAGGTCCATCAACACATATTCCGTTTCGCTTTCGGTGTAGCCACTGCATAATACATGTGGTACCACGGGAATCTTATATTTGTTCTGGATGGCTGCGGCGATGGCAACTGTTCCCGGGCGGTGACGTTCTGCGACGCGTTCAAAAAGCCCGTTTGGAAGTTCACGATAAACCATTTCGCTTCTGTGCGTGGTGATATTGATATATTTGGGATCAAATTCGCGCAGGGTGTCAATCGTCTTATAGACACTGTCAATGGAGTTTCCCTTCAATGGTGGTAGTAGCTCAAATGAAAAAGCAGTAGCCTTGTTTTGGAGGATTTTATCAATTACGCTCATATATCTGATTTATTTATTTTTCAATATTTCATCATAGGCATTTTTCTTTCCTAGAATACGCCTGGCTTCATTCAACGAGTTGTCTTCATTATACATGACCTTATAGTAATCTGCGTTTTTCCCAAAATCTCTTGCCATGTATGCTTTTAATTGCTTTTTCAGAAGTGTCTTGTCAGATTTGCGGTCTACATCGCTGATTGTGATTTTTTCAGCTTCAGCCATACGTATCATCTGGTTGGTCATACTGTCGTCAACGCTAAATTTTTCGATGAAATCGTTTATTTTCGGATAGGTTGCAGCTAATTCTGAACGGTGAGTGTCCACATATTCAATGCTGAAGCGGTTCATGATGCCTGAGGCTGCCATGATTTTGTGCAGGTTGGTAAAGCGTGTAGTGTCCATAGGTACAAAAACATCAGGCATAATGCCTCCGCCTCCGTAGATAGTGCGTTTGTTGATCAAAGTGCTGGTCTTGAGCGAATCCGGGAAATGAATACTGTCGGCATTTTCCATTTCTCCGCGGTTATATCTATCAATCAAGTCATTGCTATAGTTTTCCGCATTATCATAGGGCTTCTGGATAAAACGGCCACTGGGCGTGAAATATCGAGAGACAGTCAGTTTCAACATGGATCCGTCGGATAAAGGAATTGGACGCTGAACAAGACCTTTTCCGAAACTTCTGCGTCCGATGATCAGACCTCTGTCCCAATCCTGGATAGCACCGGACAAAATCTCGCTGGCTGAAGCTGAATATTCATCAATCAAAACGATCAGCTTCCCTTTTTCGAAGCAGCCTTTTGCTGTTGCATCGCTTTCCTGCCTTGGGCTGTGCAAGCCTTCTGTATATACGATGCATTTCTTGTCCGAAAGAAATTCATCCGCCAAATCTGTGGCCGCGTTCATAAAACCTCCACCATTGGATTGCAAGTCAAGAACCAGTTGTGTCATGCCTTGTTTCTTCAGTTCATCGAATGCTTGCCTGAATTCTTCGACAGTGGTGGCTCCGAAGCGATTCAGTTTGATGTATCCTGTCGCTTTATCCACCATAAACGCAGCATCCAGACTATAAATGGGAATTTTGTCTCTGATAATCTTGAAATCTTTTAAATCTTTGTTTCCACGTCTTTTGATGGATACGGCAACCATTGTCCCCTTTGGCCCTTTCAGCCGTTTCATGACATCGGTATTACTCATCTTGACGCCGGCTATGGCTTGTCCATCCACTTTGATGATGCGGTCTCCCGGTAACAATCCGACTTTTTCAGAGGGACCTCCGGAAATGACTTCAACAACAAAAAGGGTATCGTTGAGCATATTGAATGAAATTCCAATACCGTCAAAACCTCCTTGAAGAGGTTCATTCATTTGTTTGACCTCATCAACAGTCATGTAGGCTGAATGGGGGTCCAAATCCTTGATTATGGCACGGAGACCTTCTTCCACCAACTTATCTGTGTTGACTTGATCAACGTACAGGTTATTGATGGCATAAAGTGCCATGTTCATTTTCAGTGTTGAAGGAGAATTGGTGTATTGTGCAAAAAGTAAAGGTGAAAGGGATAATATCCATGCAAGACAAAGGATGGTTTTCTTCATTATATCATTTTTTCAAAAGTTCGATAATTTCTGTTGGGACAAAGTCTTTGATGTCCTGATTGAATTTAAGTAGTTCCCGCACCACGTTTGACTGAATACTGGAGTATTCCGGTTCCGTAAATAAAAAGACCGTATCGATTTCGGAGATTTTCTGATTGACATCCGAAAGCAACCTTTCATATTCAAAATCACCCAATGACCGTACTCCACGAAGTATGAAACCTGCATGTTCCCGACGGGCAAAATCTACAGTCATCCCTTCATAAGAACGAACTTCAATTCTTGGTTCGTGTGCATAGCAAGCTCTGATCTGCTCTAAACGCTGGTCGATTGAAAACATTGTTTGTTTGGAGTCGTTGACGCCAATTGCTATGATAATCCGGTCAAAAAGGCGCAATCCCCTTCTTATAACAGAAGCATGCCCCAAGGTGAATGGATCGAAGGTTCCAGGGAATATCGCTGTTTGCATCTTTATTTTTTATAGATTTTCTTCATCGACAACTAAATTGTCAATAATGAAGTTTTGACGTTCAGATGTATTTTTGCCCATATAGAATTCCAGCAATTCCTTAACGAGATCTTCCTTACGCAGGGAAACACGGTCCAATCTGATGTCTTTGCCGATGAAATACTTGAATTCATCGGGAGAAATTTCTCCCAAACCTTTAAATCGGGTGATTTCCGGATTTGGGCCAAGGGCATCGATGGCCTGAATACGTTCGTCATCGTTATAGCAGTAACGTATTTCCTTCTTGTTTCTGACTCTGAACAAGGGGGTCTGTAAGATGTAGACATGACCTTTTTTAATCAGTTCAGGAAAAAATTGAAGGAAGAAAGTCATCAGCAGCAGACGGATATGCATTCCATCCACATCGGCATCGGTTGAAATAATAACTTTGGCGTACCTCAGGTCGTCAAGGCCATCTTCAATATTCAATGCGGCTTGCAGAAGATTGAATTCTTCGTTTTCATAGACGACCTTTTTGGTCATACCGAAGGAATTCAGAGGTTTTCCCCTTAAACTGAATACAGCCTGGTAATTAACATCACGGCTTTTGGTGATGGATCCGCTGGCAGAATCTCCCTCAGTGATGAAAATGCTGGTTTCTTCAAGCAGTTCTCCTTTGGAGTCGTTGAAGTGGAAGCGGCAGTCCCGCAATTTTTTGTTGTGCAGGTTTGATTTTTTGGCACGTTCTCTTGCTAGTTTGGTAACGCCGGCAATGGCCTTCCTTTCCTTTTCAGATTCAGCGATTTTTTTAAGCATGGCTTCTGAAATTTCGCCATTCTTATGCAAAAAGTTATCCAGGTCTTTTTTTAGGAAGTCACTGATGAATTTGGATACGGAAGGGCCGTTTGGACCCATATCCCTTGATCCGAGCTTGGTCTTGGTCTGTGATTCAAAGACCGGCTCTTCCACCTTGATACTCACTGCCGCAATGATACCCATACGGATATCTGAGTAATCATGATTCTTATTGTAAAATTCCTTGATGGTACGTGACAAAGCTTCCCTGAAGGCGGTTTGGTGCGTCCCGCCTTGTGTGGTGTGTTGCCCGTTTACAAAGGAATAATATTCTTCTCCGTATTGATTTCCATGAGTGAAAGCAACTTCAATGTCTTCACCTTGCAGATGGATAATTGGATATAACGGCTCGGAAGTCATGTTTTCATTCAGTAAATCAACCAATCCGTTACGTGACATGAATTTTTTGTCGTTGTAGTAGATGATCAATCCGGAATTCAGAAAAACATAATTCTTAAGCAAAGACTCTATATAGGTATCCTGATATTCGTAATTGGAGAAAATCTTGATATCAGGCATAAACTCAATCAGTGTACCATTGCTTTCTTTAGTCGCCTCTTTGTGTGTCTCATTTGTAATGATGCCTCTGCAGAATTCCACTTGTTTGGTCTCCCCATCGCGAAAACTTTGTATGCGGAAGAAAGAGGCGAGTGCATTGACTGCTTTGATACCTACCCCGTTCAAGCCCACAGATTTCTTGAAAGCCTTGGAATCATACTTGGCACCAGTGTTCATCTTCGAAGCGACATCCATAACCTTGCCCAGTGGTACTCCGCGCCCGTGATCGCGTACAGAAACAAAACCTTCCTTCACGGTGACTTCAATGGTCTTGCCAAAGCCCATCATGAATTCATCGATACTGTTGTCCAGAACTTCCTTTAGTAAAACGTAAATTCCGTCATCGGCGGAGTTCCCATCTCCAAGTTTCCCGATATACATTCCCGGACGGCGACGGATATGTTCCTGCCATTCAAGCGTAATGATATTATCATCTTCGTAACTCCCGATAGTGGGTGGTGTTGCGATCAGTTCTTCCATAGATTGTAAAAATTTTTCTGGGATCGTTTCGCAAATGTACGAAGAAACTGTCTAAAATGATACTCTTACATTTTGAAAAAACCTTTTTGTCCCTGTTCTCCGGATTTAATAAAGAGATGGATTCCGCTTCCTGACAAAATTTGTCGATGGACTTTACAAAAAAGGCCGGCTTTTAAAACTCCTTGATATAGACTCTGCGGGAACGGTGATGTCGTGGGTTGAATTCGGACCATAATACCTGGATGCGTCCGTTCTCTTCCAACTCTGGATTTGTTTCTGCCAATTTATATCCGTTCTTGATGAAAATGGGAACCAAGTCTGCAAAGATCAGTGCATTTAAGCCTTTGCCCTGGTAGTCGGGGTGAATACCCATCAAATATAAGTCGACAACATCATTTTTATGAAGTGCTTTGAGCAGGTGGATAAAACCAAACGGGAAGATATCTCCTTTTGTCTTCTGAAAAGCTTTGCTCAAAGAAGGAATGGCAATGCCCATACCGACTACATTGTCGTCTTTGTCTATGATCAGACTGATCAGGTCAGGACGAACAAAGGACAGGTACATCTTGATGTAATATTTTACCTGCTTGTCTGTTAAAGGTGCAAAACCGTAAAGGACATTGTAGGTGTCGTTCCAAAGTTTGAAGATCTTTTCCCCGTATCTTTTTATTAAAGCTCTGGATGTCTTGAATTTTACGGTATGTAGATTGTATTTTTGGGCAACGATGGCTGCCATTCGGGCGTGCCTGTCGGGAACCTGGTCAGGAATGGTTATTTGATATTCTTTCCAGTCTACATCTTTACGAAAACCAAGGTTCTCCAGATGTTTGGGGTAATATGGGTAGTTGTAAATGGTGGCAAAAGTGCCCATCTCTTCAAAGCCTTCAATCAACATACCTTCGTGATCCAAATCTGTGAAACCCAATGGACCCTTCAAAGCTTTCATCCCTTTTGCTTTTACCCAAGCCTCTGCTGTGTCGAGTAACGCTTTGGTGACTTCCTGGTCGTCAATGACGTCAAACCATCCGAAACGTCCATGTTCCTGTTTCCACCATTTGTTGGTGTCATGGTTGATAATGGCAGCTATGCGACCAACAATCTCACCGTCACGGATTGCTATGAATCTGGCTGATTCGCAAAAATCCAAAGCTGGATTCTTTTTTGGGTCAAAAGTATTGATCTCGTCATAAGTGAGGGCGGGAACGTAACAAGGGTTGTTTTTGTAAAGTTTTAGGGAAAATTTGATGAATGCTTTCAGCTCCTTGGCTGTCTTAACTTCTTTAATTTCTAGGCTCATGGCAATAAAAATGGTTAGTAAATGATTACCTCCAGGATAGTTCCTCCTATATACAATATTTAGCTTTTATAAAAAAGACCGCTCAAAGATATAAAAAAAAGCCGTTTCTCTTTCGAGAACGGCCTTTTTTTGCGTTAATCAGGATTTTAACGTCTGATGCTCAAATCTTTGATCAAAGAACGATATTTTTCAATATCTTTTTCTTTCAGGTAGTCGAGTAAACGACGACGCTTACCAATGATGATTCTCAGGGCATGTTCTGTGCTATGATCTTTGTGGTTTGACTTGAGATGCTCAGTCAAGTGGTTGATACGGTAGGAAAACAATGCTATCTGGGACTCGGGAGAACCAGTGTCAGTGTTAGACTTTCCGTATTTACCGAAGATTTCCTGCTTTTTCTCTGGATTTAAATACATAAAAAATGAGTTATTATTGTAAGTTGAATCAAATAAGGGCACAAAAATAGACAATACTTTTGTAAAAACAATGATTTTCTGCAAAAAAACAGCTACTTTTGCGTCCATAAAGGTTTGTATAGGTAAAAAGAGTTAAAACAATAGGATGCAAGATATTAGAAACATCGCAATTATTGCTCACGTTGACCATGGGAAAACGACACTTGTTGACAAGATGTTGCTTGCCGGTCAATTGTTTAGGAATAACGAAGTTGTCGGGGAATTGATGCTCGACAATAATGAACTTGAACGTGAAAGGGGTATCACCATTCTTTCGAAAAACGTTTCCATCAATTATAAAGGTACAAAGATCAATATTATTGATACTCCAGGGCACGCTGACTTCGGTGGAGAAGTGGAACGTGTTCTGAATATGGCCGATGGTGTGATTCTGTTGGTTGATGCTTTTGAAGGGCCTATGCCGCAGACACGTTTTGTTTTGCAGAAAGCGCTTGAGATTGGTTTGAAGCCAATTGTATGTATCAATAAGGTTGATAAACCAAACTGTCGTCCGGAAGAAGTTCAGGAAGCAGTTTTTGATTTGATGTTCAGTTTGAATGCTACAGAAAATCAGCTTGATTTTCCTACGGCTTATGGCTCTGCCAAAAAAGGCTGGATGTCTGATGATTGGAGAAATGAAACGGACAATATCACTTATTTGTTGGATCTTGTCATCAAATATATTCCTGCCCCTACTCAGTTGGAAGGTACACCTCAAATGCTGGTGACTTCTTTGGATTATTCTTCCTATGTGGGTCGTATAGCAGTGGGCCGTGTCCATCGTGGCACTTTTAAGGAAAATATGGACGTCAGTCTTGTTAAGCGGAATGGTACGGTTGTAAAAAGTAAAATTAAGGAACTGCACGAATTTGTCGGTTTTGGTCGCAAACGCTGTGCTGAGATGAGTTCCGGTGATATTTGTGCCATGGTTGGTATTGAAGGATTTGAAATTGGAGATACAATTGCTGACATTCTTGCCCCTGAGGCCTTGCCGCCAATCGCCATAGACGAACCAACCATGAGTATGGTTTTTACCATCAACAACTCACCATTCTTTGGCAAAGACGGAAAATTTGTGACATCCCGTCATATCAATGACCGTTTGATGAGAGAGCTCGACAAAAATGTCGCTTTGCGCGTTGAAAGAAGTTCAGACACTGATATATGGACTGTATATGGACGTGGAGTGCTGCACTTGTCGGTACTTATTGAAACTATGCGTCGTGAAGGCTATGAATTGCAGGTAGGTCAGCCTAAGGTGATTATCAAAGAAATCAACGGAGTCAGATGTGAACCAATTGAAGAGTTGACCATCAATTGCCCCGAAGAGACTGCCAGTAAAATGATTGATATAGTGACTCGTCGTAAAGGAGAGCTTACGACAATGGAAACAAAGAATGAACGTTCTCATATGGAGTTTACGATGCCTTCGCGTGGTATCATCGGTTTGCGTGGTATTCTTATGACGCTCTCTGCCGGTGAAGCTGTTGTTGCCCATCGCTTTTTGGATTTTGAACCATATAAAGGTGAAATCGAAAAACGTGAAAATGGTTCCATGATTGCCATAGAAACTGGTACTGCTGTTGCCTACGGAATGGATAAGCTGAAAGATCGCGGATGTTTCTTTATCTTTCCGGGTGAAGATGTTTACGCAGGGCAGGTTGTAGGAGAAAGCAGCAAGGAGGGTGATTTGGTCATCAATGTTAATAAAACCAAGAAACTGACGAATGTCAGAGCTTCCGGTACGGAT
>Ga0265294_10011025_pt1 | contig 10206 bp, 6 predicted proteins | sample MunlanPumphouse3_FD_192504 | JGI IMG/M metagenome (GOLD analysis project Ga0265294, IMG submission 192504) | Groundwater microbial communities from a municipal landfill in Southern Ontario, Canada - Pumphouse #3 | ecosystem: Environmental > Aquatic > Deep subsurface > Groundwater | place...
CCGACTCTTCAAGGCCTTTTAAAAAGAGCTTTTTATAAATCTACATATTGTATTGATTGTGGCGTATGCGAGGTTGAGTGCCCAACAGGTGCCCTATCGATTTTACCAAAACCAGCAATCAATACCCAAAAATGCATACACTGTCAAAAGTGCTTGCTATTCCACCCTCATGGGTGTATTTCCGCAGACTCTCTTACTGAGACTGGTATCCAAGGTAGTGAACAAAAGACAAATAATATGAAACTCATAAGCTACAACAACTTCGGTATGAATGGTGACTGGACTGAGTATTATCTTTCCAATTACGAATCATATTTCGATGACAACTCACATGGTCTTCACATCAAGGAACAACTTCCAAACTTTATCAAGTGGTTGGTGCAGGCCGAAATAATGAATGATTCCAAAAATAAAGAAATCACTGAGTTGGGTAAAAAACTTGCTGACATTTACATCGATCAGCCTGAACTCCTATGGCAAATCATCTGGATAAATCTATCGTACAATGCCCCTATTGCAAAATGGTATAAAGAACATGTATCATGGGGTATGACATTTACCCAGAATGATCTTGAAGAAATGCTCAAATCCGATTATCCGGATGTTGGTGAGAAGACCATACACAATATTCTCTACGCTATGTTTAGGACATTCAAGGAAAGCCCTATTGGTGAGATGGGACAGCTTATCGCCGAATCAAAGACACAGTACAAAAAGGAAAGTCAGGTAGATGTTGAAAGAGCAACCGTCGCTTATTCCCTATACAAATATGCAGAATCAAAAGGAATCCGCACATTCAGAGTTGCCGACTTATATTCTGACAGTAATGAATCTGGTATTTATAGAGAGTTTGGTATAGAGAAAGAAGATTTGAAGAGCATTCTTCGCTCTCTCAACAGTGACAATAATAGGCTTATCATTGCTGAGCTGAATATGGGTCTTGATAATATCACGCTTAGAGAGGACATTAAGCCTATAGACGTTTTGAACAATCTGGCTTAAGTAGAGATTATGGACCATAATATCACCAAAGCAGAAATCCTTCACACGGTCGAGAATTTACACTGCGCTGTAATTCGCGGCCAGGTGATTGTTGCAAAACCCGTATTCATCCTTGCGCTTATTCAGGGAATTGAGGATGGCACAATCACCATTAACAAGTTTGTATGGGATAGAAAAGACGCTCAGTATCGTGCGCTGTATGGCAATTATAAGAGCATTTTTTCTGGATACCTGCCTGGGACATATATGACACCGATATACAAACCATTCGTGCATCTTAGTACCGACAAACTGTGGATTTTGAACAGAAGGCAGCAGTCTACGCTTCCTGATCATGCATATGGAGCATTCCTCAAGGATGATTTTACATATGCTGAACTTCAAGGTATATTTTGGGAGATGTTAAACAACTATACTGAACGAGAGACCATCAAGGAACTCATTCTGAATAAATATATTAGGACTCGATAAATACATTGCTATGGCAAACTCATATAACGACATTATCACACTAAGTAAAACGAGGACTGTTTATAACATCCGTGAGGAGGCACCTACAGACTGGAAGACCTTTATTGCTAACGACCAGTTTAATGAAGTCCTTTCACATGCCGTTAAATCTGTATTGAACAACGACGCAGAAACGCACAAGTCTGTATGGATTTCCGGCACTTACGGAACAGGAAAATCACATGCTGCGGCAGTTATCAAACATCTGCTATGTGATCCAGTTGAGGACATTATGGATTACATCAACATCGAGTACAAAGACAAGAAGTTTGAGACGCTCCGTACAAATCTGATTACCCTTAGGGAGCAAAAAAGACTTTTCCCGGTAAGCCTCTACGGACAGCAGAGCATTACACATGAGGAGGATTTTTCTCTCCAGATTCAAAGAGAGGTCAAATCCGCACTCAAAAAAGCCGGAGTTGATATTACTGTTCATACAGACTTCGACAGTTACGTGAAACATATTGACGAAAAACCTGAGTTTTGGGAAATGCTCATAGAGCAGTCGCCAAAGTTAAAGGCAGCTGTCAAGGATACTAAGAGGCTCAGGTCTGAGCTTGTCGCTGGCGAAGTTGGTGTCTTAGATAAAGCTAATGAAGCTTTGCGTGAAAGTAGGCTTGACGTGAGGCTTGACGCAGAAAATCTCCGTCAGTGGATTATTGAAGTTCAAAATAAACTGAGGGAAGCGAATGTAGCTGATGGTCTTCTCATTATATGGGATGAGTTTACGGAAATTGGCAAATCAGCAATTGGAGAACGACTCCTTGGTCTGATTCAAGATATTGAGGAGACCTTTGAGAATGATGAAAACGATAGCTATTTCCTTTTCATATCTCATCCTTCTGTATTAAACCTTCTCAACGAGGAGAAAAGAAACCAGACAATCGGTCGTTATCACTACATGCCTTACAACATGGCTCAAGTGTCTGCGTTCAAAATTATGTCCAGGAAGTTCAATATCGTGGATGGCGAAGCGCATGCAAAGCTGGTTTCGGAGTTCTTTGATGCTCACAGCGGTCTTTTAGACATTTTCACTGCTGAATCAAATCAGAAGGAAGACACCAAGAAGGATATTCAGAACCTTTATCCTCTCCACCCTGCAACTGCTAACCTGGCCACCTTCTACGCCCGAGAGGCAGGCTCTTCGAGCCGAAGCGTATTTGAGTTCCTTGCTTGCGATGCCGTGAAGGCATTCTTTGCAGACGAACAGAAATATCACGACCAAGACACCATCACCCCAGACTATCTGTGGGACTATGTAATTGATGCATTCAACGAAGAAAGCCAGAAATTCGGAGCCGTTACAGAGCGATTCAATTCATACCACACAATTGTCGAACACATGGGCCCTGAGTATTCTGCTGTTTTCAAAGGCATACTCTTGCTTAATGCTCTAAACAACATCGCCAATCACCCTACAGTTACTCCTTCTGTAGATAACATCAGAAATCTTTTTGTTGGAACAGCAATAGAGAGCAGTCTTGACACCATCCTTGATTTCTTCAACACGAAGAGCATTATTCAGAGACTCCCTGGTGATATTTTCTCAATCCAGTTTAGCGCACTGCCTTCTGATGAGATAGAGAAGATCAAGAGTGACTTAATAAGCGGACAGTTCTCATCAACCGACAAAGTGGCAAAGTTCTCAGATATTGCACCTACTGAATTCAATCGGAACTGGGCAAATATAGCGAGACCTTATAGGCTTGAAATTTTCAGCCAGCAGGCCAACGAATATACACTTGTCAACCAGATTGAGAATGTTCAGAAGCAAGCAAAAGGTTATGAGGTATTCGTTGCCTTGCTGGTGGCCAAAACGTTTGATGAACTCAATTTCTTGAAAGCTGTTGCTCGCAATAATACTCAGAATGGTCGACTGAAGAATATGGTTGTCATTGTATTTGATGCGACACTTGAGCAGACAAACTACGATAGGTTCATTGATTTCATGGCAAATGCCAACTGTGCTCAACGACATAATCTCGGACCTCAGCAGGAAACTTGTACCACTAATGCCAAGAAACTTGTGAAAGAATGGGTTAACAGGATTAAAGGAGGTAACTTCACATACTATATTTCAGATATTGAGGAAACTTGTCCAGGTAACAAGTTCGTATCAACTATCAACAATAGCGTCGCCCCTATTATCTTCCCAGAAGGACCTGAATCATTGGAGATCATTAAAGCACGATTCTCAAAGACCTACTGGAAGAAAGCTGCCGTAAAGACTGCCGTTGACGCTATCCTTCAGTTCAACACCAAGGATGAGGTTATCAATAAAGTCGGGGGCCAAGGTAAGCACGTTGAGTACCTGCTGCAGGACAGCGTTGATAATGACCTTGTATGGAAGGACGATGTTGATATAAATCACCCTCTGAAGAAGGTTTGTGACTATATCGACGGCGTATTCAGCAAGACCAATAGGAACCAGGAGTTCAACCTTGGCGAGAAGTTGGAGGCACTTTCTAGACCACCGTACGGTCTTTTCCAGTCATACGCTGGCATGGCCATGGTTGCCTTTGGCATGAGGAAATATGTTAAGCAGATTTTCGACACAAGCGGCAAGCCGAGAGAGGCACGCCACGTTGTGGATGATGTTTGCGAAATGTTCAAAGCATGGGAGGACGGCAAGAAGAGCAACAAGCTGAACTTCATGTTTGAGTCCAAGGAGTCATCTGACCTCTGCAAGAGATTTATCAATGTATTTCAGCTCAAGAAGTTGCCTGGATATAAGGATGTTTCTAGTCTTACAGATGCAAGGTGGGCTGTTCTAGAGTATTGCAATCGCAAAGGTTATCCTCTTTGGAGTTTGAAGTACTCAGGATGCGCAGAAAACCTTATTCCGCTCATCGACAATATCACAAAGGTTTGTGACCCTAACGGTCTTGCAAACCAGGATCTCATTGGAACAACAGCCAATCAGCTTAAGAATCTTGAGATTGACATGACTATGCTTCTTGTAACGGAGGAGAATTTCAAAAAGGGATTCGAGATATACGTAAAGAATGATGCAGTGCACATGTAAGCGATTCCGAGCTTGATGAGGTTTATGACTATATTAAGAAGCACCTGCAGGGAGAGATAGGACGATGGTCAGAATCTGAGGTTGAATCACAGGTGAAGAACTGGAGAATTGAGAAGAGTTTCCAACCTCAACCACAACCTACACCTGACGGCGGTCAAACCCAGTCTGGAGGCAATAGCTGGACACCTGGTGGCCAGGGCGGATTTGGTGGCAGTTCAACTGCTTCAACCAAAGAAAAAGCTAAGAAGAAGTTAAGTGAGACTGATGCTGAAAGCATCAAGCGCGCAATCGAGAGACTATGTGAGAGCGAGAATGACTTAATCATAGAAACTATTCTCAAGTATGTATAAAGATTTTGACAGATTAGATAGCTTATTTGAGGCTATCAAGTCAGACAAGGAAGCTAACGGTAGCAATTCTTCAACATTGAATCGCTATCCTATCCGCTTTGTGCTGTTTGATAGTTTTCGCGACCAATATGCTTTCACTCTCAGAATGGTTACTGACATGGGGGTTAAGAGCGCAAGCATACAATCGTGGATTGATGCAGAATATCCGGATATACTTATTACGCATCAGAAGCTTGCGAGTGAGATCGATAAATATATCAAAGGACTAGATGGAGGAGACATCGTAATTACCCCGTTCTCAGAGGTCGCTCGATTCTATGATAACATAGAGAACAAGGAATTTGATACACTCATTAGGACTATCAAAGGTATTGAGAGCAGCGATAGGGCCTGGGACATGCGCCAACGTGTTTATATCCCAATTGTGGGTCTTGAAGCTAAAATGTCCACCTTCAAAGAGGACCAGCAGATTTTTATTTGGTACACTCATAGCGATGAGAGTGAGGCAGTACAACGCCTGATCCTTACTGATAGCACTTGCTATGGCGTGACCGGTTATGAAGATAGCTACTATCGCATCAAAGATGTCAAGTCTTGGGTTGACTTATGGAAGAACCAGGATGCTATTGACAAACCAAACATCCTGTGTGAATCGAAATCACTCTTCTCAAACTCATGTTATGCAAAGCCGGACAATGCTTTTCAGATAATCACATGTAACAATGTGCATGAGTTCCTCTCCAAAGGTTTGCAGCTCAATCTTGCAGGCGTTAAATTCAAAGATAATGAAATTGAGTACTGGGAGACTTTGGCAAAGGAAGTTGATTTGACGAAGAAGTTTGACTTCAAAAGATTCGTTCACAAACACTTTTCTGTTCAGGAGATCGACTCATACCAGACATTCACAAGACTTTGGTTCGAGCAACCGGATTGTTACAGCCATTGGCTTGCCAGTAGGTATCTTGCCATAGAATTTAAGGGCACATATCTGGAGGGAATAACATCTACTCTTACCCAATACAATGACATTGAGTTTTTCTCTGCTGTCGCGGATACTATTCCTTCAGCAGAGAAGGATATTGAGTGCAGGGCATACATTCTTTCCGAGGCGGCAAAACGCGAAAGAAAACTTCCGGACGAAATCATCGGCAAAGTTCTGAGAAAACTTGAGAAAGTCGCTCAAGATGAAGGCTACATTCAGGCCATCAAACTGTTCACCAGAATATCTGATGAAGAAAAACGTCTTGCAATTTCTTGGGTTGGTGAAGGACACATAAAGATAGAAACAATAAAGGATTTCTATCCAGAGCTATATTATTACCTTCATTCTACAGAATGTGCCGTACAAAGCGGTGCTGATTGGGCAGTAGAATATATTGAGAAATACAAGGCATCCAAAGTTGCCGACAAGATTCTACCAGAGTATGCTGCTGCAATTTCAGAACTCAATGGCTCAACTCCTACATTCCTGAAGTGGTATCAGTCATTGAAGACTACCCGCTCTGCACTAGGCTCTAGAAAAGACATCGACGTAATATACTGGATTGATGGTCTTGGTATTGATTGGATAAACCTTGTCGCCGAATTAGTAAAGAAGCACAACCAAAATAACATCTATCTAAACGAGGTGTTGATTGCAAGATCTCTGCTTCCTACCGTAACTTCTGTAAATAAGGCAGATTTACTGAAACTGCTTCCTGCAGGAAGTGAACTTCCTAAAGAAGGAGATATTGATGGAATGGCGCACAGAAACACGAATTTTTATCCCCAGTATATTGTTGATGAGGTGAAGAAGGTTACTGAAACTGTCAACAAGATTCTTCAGAAATACGCCGGCAAAAAGATAGCCATTGTATCTGATCATGGCATAACCTACCTTGCTCAAAGGGGCGATGGATTGAATCTTGGTGGATACGATTTCCATCATTTTGGAAGGTACGGTACAAAGAAAAACGGTGCTGTTACTTATGATAACAATTATTTTACACTGGATGATAACAAAACAATAGTTTCTCTGACATACAGGACAGTTGGTAGCAAAATAAATGACGGCCAAGGCGCTCATGGCGGTTGTACTCCGGAAGAGGTCCTCGTCCCAATCTTCATTATTTCATCCTCACCAAATGCCAAGAACTGGTACGCAAAAGCTGCTATTGATGAGATTCTTGCATCATCTCCTATTGCCAAATTCAAGATTATTGGTCTGACATCAGATGAGATGCCAAAGCTTGCGTATAACGGTACAACCTATGCGCTGCACAAGAATGAAGACGGCCTCTATGAGAGCGACGAGATAAAGAACCTTGACCAGAATATCAAGATTTTTACCATCAAGGTAGGGGAAACATCGGAAGACACGCGAATCGACGTAAATACAGGAACTGTGGTAGAAGACCAGTTCGCAGACTTTTTTTAGTGTAGAAAATGAGACAAGAATTATCTGAAAAAATAAGGCAGAACTTTTCTGCCATGTCAATATTCAAGGATCCTGAGTCAACAAATAGTTTGTTCTCCGGACGAAATCTACCGTCTTTTGTGAAGGACTTCCTCCTGAAGAGGTACATTGATTTGGACGGTAACCTTAACAGAAACGGACTTACCAGTTTCCTTGATATGGTTATCCCACAGAATCCTTCTGAGGTCAAGGACAGACTCTATGCTGGCCAAGACTTGACTTTGTTATGCCGATTCATCATTTATATTGACCTTATAAAGAACGTAAAGAGGTTTTCCATTCCTGATATGGGAATTAAGCTCAACGAAGGGCAGATACCCGATTACGTTTGCGATAAGCATAAAGGTGAGCTTGTGGATGGCGAGACATGGGGTATTATCAAGATTTGCCTTATGCCAGACTCTGACGGCAAAAAGAATCATGTGGAGATGATTGACTATAAGCCGTTCAAGCCATATTCATCTGTGGATGTAAATTACCTTGCAGATGCACGCAAAAACTTCTCAACTGAGGAGTGGATTGACGTGATGCTTTCCGCAATGGAGTACGACCCTGACGGCTTTGAGAGTGTTACACAAAAAATCGAGTTTCTTACACGTTTGCTGATTTTCGTTGAGCCAAGACTCAATGTAATAGAATTAGCTCCAAAAGGTACAGGTAAATCATACGTCTTCGGCAATCTTACGAAATACGGTTGGCTGGTGAGTGGTGGCAAGGTGACTCGTGCAAAACTTTTCTGGGATAAAAATAAGCAGCAGAATGGCATTATTAAGAACCATGATTTCACTGCATTCGATGAGATTCAAACGATTGTATTCCAGGAACCATCAGAAATTCAGGCTGCGTTGAAGTCATACCTGGAAAGTGGCAAGACAACTATTGACAATCAGGAATTTACTTCTGAGTGTGGACTTATGCTGATGGGTAATATTCCTCTAACTGCAGACAAACTTCCGATATCTCCAATGTACTTTGACAACCTACCTGAAAACTTCAGGGAGTCTGCTTTGTTGGATAGATTCCATTGTTTTATTGAAGGTTGGAAACTCCCTCGTATAAACACAAGCATGATCCTAAAAGGCTGGACTATTAATGTCGAATATTTCTCGGAAATTCTTCACGCTCTTCGAACACAGAATATATATAGCCAGTTATATGATCAAATTGTGCAGATTGAGCCCAATACGGATATGCGTGATGCAAAAGCCGTGAAGAGGATTGCAACTGCCTATATGAAGATAATTTTCCCTCACTGGAGGAAATTGGAAGATGTTGACCTGAACGAGTTCGCTATCTTCTGTCTGAACCCTGCGCTCAATAGAAGAGGCATTGTGAAAGAACAATGCCATAATATTGATCCTGAGTTTAAGAGTGCATTGTCAGGAATTTCATTGAAGTAAGATGATAGAAACGCCGTCGTTCCCATTTGTAGAAGGGGCTCGCATATATCAAATAGAAGCCTTGAATGCCTGGAAAGGAAACGGGTATCAGGGATTCTTTGCCATGGCCACAGGTACTGGGAAAACAATAACGGCACTTAATTGTCTTCTTGATATCTTTCAAACAGAAGGACGTTATAGATGCATCATTGTTGTCCCAACGATATCACTCGTTGATCAATGGGTCCGAGAGGTGCGGAAATTCCATTTCGTAAATATTGTCAAAATCAGTTCAAAAGAACGCAATTGGAAAGATGATATTTCACGTTTGACTGCAAGTGCATGTTTTGATAGGAATTCATCATTTGTGGTTATTTCTACCTATGCTTCACTTGCCAAAAAAGAAGTTTTAGGCTGGTTGGAAGATCTCCCTGATGATACGCTTGTCATAGCTGACGAAGCCCATAATCTTGGTTCACCACTTCTTATTAATGCAATCCAGAGACTTCCTTTCAAGAGACGACTAGGATTGTCTGCTACACCTAAAAGACAGTTTGATAAAGTAGGGAATGAGGCAATAACTCGATACTTTAATGTGTTCAGTGGGTACACATTTGAGTATTCGATGAAACTTGCTATAGAAAATGGAGTTCTATGTCACTATCTGTATTACCCCCATATCGTTCAACTTAATGAGTATGAAATGGAGGAATATAGTGTACTATCTAGAAAGATAGGCAAATTTTATGACCCTGATACTGATTCCTTTAAAGACAGTCCTATTCTCACCGCTTTACTGATTAAAAGGAAGCGAATTATCCATAAAGCTTCTGCGAAGATTGTTGAATTTGAACGAATCATCAATGACCTATTTGAAGAGAAAGGCTCTCTCAAATACACAATGGTCTATGCTCCTGAAGGAGTGTGTCCTGATGAGGTCTTATTTTCAGCTGATATTGATGACAGAGATTCCCTCGAAGAGGATGAGCTACCAATGATAGACATCTACACAAGAATCGTAAGCAACGTAGATAAGAGAATTACCGTTGAACAGTTTACTTCAAAAGAGAGTGATAGAGCCCGGATCCTATCCGACTTTACGAATGGTTCTACAAATGTTCTTGTGGCAATGAAATGTCTCGATGAGGGCGTTGATATTCCTAGAGCAGAGAATGCTATCTTTTGTTCAAGTACCGGTAATCCTAGACAATTCATACAGCGAAGAGGTAGAATACTTAGAACACATCCAGATAAACAAGTGGCATGCATTCATGACCTTGTTGTTGCCCCATACGTCGATCCTGGTTATGAAACCTATGCTATGGAGCGCTCACTCATTCGAACGGAGCTGAAGCGAGTTCGAGACTTTGCATCGCTTTCCGATTGTACCAGACCCCTATTACTTGGACAAAAAAGTCAAACTGGTTGAGCTATTCTCGTATCATAAATTGGGGTTGACGAACAAATATACTCATTTGTTTGGTG
>Ga0265294_10011026_pt1 | contig 10204 bp, 10 predicted proteins | sample MunlanPumphouse3_FD_192504 | JGI IMG/M metagenome (GOLD analysis project Ga0265294, IMG submission 192504) | Groundwater microbial communities from a municipal landfill in Southern Ontario, Canada - Pumphouse #3 | ecosystem: Environmental > Aquatic > Deep subsurface > Groundwater | place...
TTTGCATATGTTAAAACAACCTTTGGAGAAGACTTTGCAGAAACGCTTAGGCAAAACAACAAGAGTAAAGGGAAAATACAGGATGCGCATGAAGCAATCCGTCCGACAGCAATTGAAAGAGAGCCACTGCTAATTAAAGAATCGTTATCGAGGGATCAATATCGTTTATATCGTTTAATTTGGAAACGTTTTGTTGCTTCAAGAATGAAGCCAGCTGTTTATGAAACGGAATCTGTTAAAATGGATGCTGGAAAACATCGATTTACATTTGCCGCAGGGAAAATCATTTTTGAAGGGTTCTTAAGTGTTTATAAGGAAGCTAATGAAGAAGATGGTGTGTTAGATGAAGAGTTTCATACCTTTGTAACTATGGATAGTAAAATTGAAGTAAAGGAATTTGAGAAAAAACAACATTTTACGCAACCACCGGCACATTTTACAGAAGCATCTTTGGTGCGCACAATGGAAGAGCTAGGAATTGGACGTCCGAGCACCTATGCACCAACAATTTCAACGATTATGGATAGAAGATATATCATTAAAGAAGGAAAAAAACTATTTGTTTCTGAATTAGGTGAAGTTGTAAATGGAATTATGAAAAAAGCATTTGCCAGTATTGTAGATGCAAATTTTACAGCAAATATGGAAGCATTATTAGATAAAGTTGAAGAAGGTAGTGTGCCATGGAAAAGTGTTATTTCAAATTTCTATCCAGATTTAAATGAAGCAGTAATAAATGCGGAAAAAGAATTGGAAAGTGTTACCATTGCGGATGAAGTAACCGATGAAATTTGTGAAGAATGTGGCAAAAATATGGTTATCAAATATGGACCTCACGGAAAATTTTTAGCCTGTCCTGGATTCCCAGAATGTAGAAATACAAAAACATATTTAGAGAAAATTGGAGTTCCTTGTCCAAAATGTGGGAAAGAAATCGTAATTCGTAAGACAAAAAAAGGACGTCGCTATTATGGCTGCGAAGATAATCCAACATGTGACTTTATGGTTTGGCAAAAGCCAACAACAATTAAATGTGAAAAATGTGGGAGTGTTATGTTAGAGCGAGGGAATAAACTTGTTTGCTCCAATGAAGAATGCAAAGCGGTATTAGAAATTAAAAAAGAGTAAGTTTTCAAACATCTTTACTGTTTTTGATAAATTGTACAAAAATATAATGCAATTCTTTAAAAAATATAAAAAATCTAAAGAATGCATGAAATAGTTGAACCATTTAACCACCTGTGATAAAATATTAAATATAGTTAAACAAACCAAAAAGTTAAGGAGGCTCCCATGAGAAGTGTTCAGTTATTGGATAAAACTAGAAAAATCGGAAAGCTACTTCATAATAATAATTCTAGCAAAGTTATTTTTAATGATATTTGCAAAGTGATGAAAGAAATTTTAGATTCTAATATTTTGGTACTTAGTAGAAAAGGTAAAATATTAGGAATTAGTCAAACAAACAAATTAGATGAAATAAGAGGTCTAATTGCAAATGAAGTGGGTGAGTTTGCTGATGCTACTTTAAATGAAAGATTTTTAGGTGTTTTATCAACAAAAGAAAATGTAAATTTAGCTACGCTAGGTTTTGAGGAAAAAATAGTTAATAAATATCAAGTTGTAATTTCACCGATAGAGATTGCGGGTGAAAGGTTGGGAACTCTGTTTGTATATAAAGAAGGAAAACCATATGATATAGATGATATTATTTTATGCGAATATGGAACCACGGTTGTGGGACTTGAAATGTTACGGGCAGTAAGTGAAGAAACGACAGAAGAAAATCGTAAAGTTACAGTAGTAAAGTCGGCAGTTAACACGTTGTCCTATTCGGAAATGGAAGCAATCATTCATATTTTTAACGAGTTAGAAGGAATGGAAGGAATTTTAGTGGCAAGCAAAATCGCAGATCGCGTTGGAATTACAAGATCTGTTATTGTAAATGCATTACGTAAATTTGAAAGTGCAGGTGTTATTGAATCAAAGTCTTCTGGAATGAAAGGAACGTATATAAAAGTTGTAAATGATTATATTTTTGAGGAACTGGAAGAAATCAAGAAAAAAAGAGTAAAAAAATAAAAAATTTGAACATAATGCATACGAAGGAACGTTTGCTGTGAAGTAAAAGGATTTGCTGTAATAAGAGTGAATCCTTTTTTATTACTAAAAAAAAGGCTGAAACGCTAAATATATGTATATGTAGTGGCATTATTAACAAAAAAACACAAGATAAGGTATATATTTGTAAAAAAAACTTGAGTTTTTTGTTAAATAATTTATAATGGAATAGAGAGGATTTTTTTGACCAAATTGTTTTCTATAATAACTGGGGAAAAGGAGAATACATTTTATGATTAATACAAATGTTTTTGATTATGTGAATATTCTTGATAAGGCAGCAGATGCCGCTTGGACAAGAAATGAAACGATTGCAAATAATATTGCAAATGCATCTACACCAAATTATAAAAGACAAGATGTTTCTTTTGAATCAAATTTACAAAAAGCATTATTAGCGACTGGCGAGGATTCCTTAGGCAATATGGTGAAAAATGTAAATCTAAACAAAGTAGAAGCGAATGTTTATACGGACGCAAAAAACTTTTCTTATAGGCTTGATGGCAATAATGTAGATATTGATACGGAAAATGTTGCAATGGCTGAAAATCAAATTAAGTATCAAGGATTGATAAATTCTATCAATAATCAATTTAAAAATTTACAAATAGTGATGAAATAGGAGGTAGCAAATGAGTATGTTTGATTCTTTTGATATCAATGCTTCTGGAATGACTGCGCAGAGATATCGTATGGATATTATTTCAGAAAATGTTGCAAATGCAAATACAACAAGAACGGAAGATGGGACTCCTTATCGTAGAAAAGTTGTTACTTTTGAAGCGATTGGAAAGGAAAGCTCATTTGGGCGAATCTTTAATTCGGCAAGAGGAAGCGTAGCTGGAGGCGGAGTAAAAGTAGATTCCGTTGTTGAAGATACATGGACAGAAGCAAATATGGTATACGATCCTTCTCATCCAGATGCGGACGAAAATGGATATGTAACCTATCCAAATATTAATACCGTTACAGAAATGACAAATTTAATTGATGCAAGTAGAGCATACGAGGCAAATGCAACAGCTTTTTCGGCAAGTAAGTTAATTGCAAATAAAGGGTTGGAAATGGCATAATCGTAGGAGGAAAAAATAAATGGATATTACCGCATTAAGTGGATTACAAACAGGTACGTTAGATAGTATAAAATCGGTTACAACTGCGAATCAGGAGACAGGAACACAGTCCGATGTATTTGGGTCTTTATTGGATTCGGCTATTAATAATTTAAACGATACAAATAGTTATATCGCTGATGCAAATGAAGAACAGATTAAACTTGCAATGGGAGAAACAGATAATACGCACGATTTAACGATTGCAATGCAAAAAGCGACAACAGCATTACAGTATACGGTTGCAGTTCGTGACAAAGTATTAGTTGCATATAAAGAAATAATTAATATGCAAATATAAATAATTGGTAGGGGATTAGGAGAATAGAAGCATGATGGATAGAATTAGAGCACTTGGCATTCAAATTAAAGAGTGGTGGAATAAGTTTGAAGCAAGACAAAAAACAATAATAATTTCCATAACTGCAGGTGTGATTGTTATGTTTGCACTTCTTATTTTTCTACTTGGAAGGCCACAATATGAAATTTTAGTAGTTTGTGAGGATACAAATGAAGCGGCACAAGTAACTGAGCTGTTGGGAGAAGATTATACGTATACTACATCACAAGATGGGTTGACTATTAATGTACTTGAAAGCCAAGCAGCGGAAGCTAGAATTTTACTAGGTGCGAATAATATTACTGCAGCAGCTTATGGAATTGACAATGTATTTACCGGTGGATTTGGGGATACGGAATCCGATAAAGAAAAGAGATATTTATTATATAAAGAAAGTAAGTATGCAGAAGATATTGAAGCATTTGATTTTGTGAAATCTGCGCGAGTAAATTTATACCAAGCAGATTCTGATGGAACTTTGCTTTCAGCAGCGACAGAAAGTAATGCAAGTATTATTTTAGAAACGGTGGGAGAGGTTACAGATGATGCAGCGGTAGCCATTGCAAAGGCAATAGCAAATGCATTGGGGAATTCAAGCACTGATAAAGTCACAATTATTGATACGGAAGGAAACTTGCTGTTTTCCAATGATGCCGATTATTCTGCGGCGGGAAGTGCAAGTACACAGCTAAAAGTAAAAAGTCAATTAGAGACGATTGTAAGAAATAATGTTCAACGTGTTTTATTAGGTACTTATACGGATGTGCAAGTAGCTCCTAATTTGGTAATCGATTTTTCTTCTACAGAATTAGCATCAGAAAATTATTCAGCGCCAGATGGCCAAGAGCAAGGGATGCTTGATTCGGCAGATATTTATACCGAAGATTCTACAAATGGGACATCGGGAATACCGGGAACGGATTCTAACACGGATCAAACGTATGTGTTTGAAGATAACTCCGAATCCAACAGTTCGATTTCGGATGAACACTATGATTATTTGCCAAATAAATCAGTAAAAAAACAGGAAATACCTGCAGGTGCTATTATTGAAGAAGAATCTTCGGTAGCTGTTTCTGCAGTTTCTTATAAAATTGTAAAAGAAGCAGATATAAAAACACAGGGTTTATTAAGTGGATTAACGTGGGATGAGTATAAATTAGCAAATGCAGATTCTGTGAAATTAACTGTTGATGAAGACATCTATGGATTGGTTTCAGATGCCACAGGAATTGATTTAGATGATATTACAATTATTGCATATGAAGAACCAATTTTTTATGACGAAGAAGGCGTGGACATTAATTTTGCTGATATTATTCAAATCATTGTCTTTGTCTTAATTATTGGATTACTTGCTTTTGTTGTATTGCGCAGCATGGCGAGAAATAAAGAAGGAGAAACGGAAGAAGAAGAACTTTCTGTAGAAACCTTGTTACAATCAAGACCAGAGGAAAATGTCGAAAATATCGGGGTAGAATCTAAGTCAGAAACAAGAAAAATGATAGACAAGTTCGTTGAAGATAACCCGGAAGCGGCAGCGAATTTGTTACGAAATTGGTTAAATGAGGACTGGGGGTAAAAAAATGGCCAGAGGTGAAGAACGTGTCTCGGGGATTCAAAAAGCAGCAGTATTGTTAATTGTGCTTGGTCCTGAAAAATCATCCATGATATTTAAACATTTAAAAGAGGAAGAAATAGAAGAATTGACCTTACAAATAGCCAATACTAGAAGCATTACACCACAAGTGAAAGATGAAGTCATTAAAGATTTCTATGAACTGTGTTTGGCACAACAATATATTGCTGAAGGCGGTATTGGATATGCGAAGGAATTATTAGATAAGGCATTAGGTGTAGAAAAAGCGGAAGATGTAATTAGTAAATTAACGGCATCCTTGCAAGTGAAACCGTTTGAATTTGTAAGGAAAACAGATGCTTCACAATTATTAAACTTTATTCAAGATGAGCATCCACAAACAATTGCACTGATTTTATCTTACCTTTCTCCACAACAGGCATCACAAATTTTGTCTTCGCTTACACCGGATCGACAGTCAGATGTTGCAAAAAGAATTGCATTAATGGATCGTACATCGCCAGATGTTATAAAAGAAGTGGAAAAGGTATTAGAATCGAAACTGGCAAGTTTAGTAAACCAAGACTATACCATTATTGGTGGGGTGGATGCAGTTGTTGAAATTCTGAATACCGTAGATCGTGGTACAGAAAAACACATTATGGAAAACTTGGAAATCGAAGAACCAGAACTTGCAGATGAAATTCGTAAGAAAATGTTTGTATTTGAAGACATCTTATTACTGGATGATCGTGCAATTCAAAGAGTACTTAGAGATGTGGACAATGGAGACCTTGCAATGGCTCTTAAGAGCGCAAATGAGCAAGTTCAAAATGCAATCTTTAATAATCTATCGAAGCGTTTGGCAGTAATGATAAAAGAAGATATGGAATTTATGGGTCCTGTAAGAATGAAAGATGTAGAAGAGGCACAACAAAAAATTGTTAATACGATACGTAAATTAGAAGATTCTGCTGAAATCGTAATTTCTAGAGGTGGAGGTGACGAGATTATTGTCTAATAATTTATATAAATCAAGATGGATTGTTACCAATCCAAATAGTAATAAAAGAGTGATTGATTCTAATGATCTAGTAATCAAGAAAATGGATGAAGAACGAAAGAGAGTCGAACAAAAAAGATCTTTTGAGAGCATGAATCCAAAGAATGATTTTGAAGAAGGTTTACAAGTAAAACAAGTGGGAACTTTGTTTGATGAATTTAAAGAAGGAAAAGAAAGTGAAAGTGAAGGAGTAGGTCAGGATACTTTGATAAAAGAACAAATCGAAATTGTTCAAGCGCCTGTGCAACCTGCCTATATAGGACCGTCACCAGAAGAACTTTTGGAAACCGCAAAGCAAGAAATTGAATTAATGAAAACACAAGCAGAAGAAGAAATTCATCAAATGAAAGAGAAAGAATTGGAAAGTGCAAAAGAAATTGGATATGCGGAAGGAAAAGAAAAAGCAGAGATTGAGTATGCTGAAAAACAAAAGCTGATTACTCAAAAAGAAAAGCAACTGATAGAAGCATATGAAGAACAGCTAAATAAGATGGAAATAAAATTAGTTGAAAATCTTACAGAGGTATATAGCCATGTTCTTGGAGTTGCACTTGATGACTATAGTCCAATGGTTTTACATGTTTTAGATGTTGCAATTCATGATTCGGAGGATGTGAAATGTTTTATGGTTCATGTTTCAAAAAGCGAAGTAACTATGGTTAAGGATAATATAGAGAAATTAAGAAACGGCCTTTCAAGTCAAACAGAAATTGAAATTATAGAAGATGTTACCATGTCACAAGGAAAAGCTTATATTGAAACAGATGGAGAGATATTTGACTGCAGTATTGATACACAATTAAGTAATTTGTCAAAACAGATTAAAGCATTAGCATATCAAAAATAAGATAGAAAGATGGGAGTCGAATGTGGACGAAATGGACGATTTTGAAAAATACAAAGAGCTTTCAAATAAGTCTTATTATGTGAAGCTAGGAAAAGTTAAAAATGTAGTTGGACTTACCATTGAATCAACAGGACCAAAAGCAAAATTAAATGATATTTGCAAAATATATCCAAGCGGAGATCGTACTAAAGGTATTATGGCTGAAGTTGTTGGGTTTAAGGATGGAAAGACATTATTAATGCCTTACGAATCTACAGAAGGTATTGGATTAGGTAGTTTAGTGGAAAACATGGGATATCCATTACATATAGAAGTGAGCAACGATCTTTTAGGAAAAACGGTAGATGGGCTAGGAAGGATTTATGGAACAAACGAGGTGATTCATGGCGAACCATATCCGATAGAAGCATCACCGCCAGATGCAATGACAAGAAATTTGATTGATACTTCATTACCATTTGGAGTTAAGGCAATTGATGGATTGTTAACGGTGGGAAGAGGACAGAGAATTGGTATTTTTGCTGGTTCTGGAGTAGGAAAATCAACGTTATTAGGTATGATAGCTAGAAATACGAAAGCTGATATTAATGTTATTGCTTTAATAGGTGAACGTGGCAGAGAAGTTAGAGAGTTTATAGAACGTGATTTAGGGGAAGAAGGAATGAAACGTTCCGTGTTGGTTGTATCAACAAGTGATAAACCGGCGTTAGAAAGAACGAAAGCTGCAAAAACGGCAACCGCAATTGCAGAATACTTTAGAGATCAAGGGAAAGATGTTTTATTAATGATGGATTCCTTAACAAGATTTTCCATGGCGCAAAGAGAAATTGGATTAGCAAGCGGAGAACCGCCAGTTACTAGGGGATATCCACCGAGTGTGTATTCTGAGATGCCAAAACTATTAGAAAGAGCGGGCAGAGCTTGTACAGGATCGATTACAGGTTTATATACCGTACTTGTTGATGGAGATGACTTCAATGAACCAATTACGGATACCGCAAGAAGTATTCTAGATGGACATATTATGCTAAGTAGAAAATTAGTACATAAGAATCATTATCCTGCAATTGATATTCTACAAAGTATCTCACGTTGTATGAGTCAAATTGTAAAAAAAGAGCAAAAGATTGCAGTTGGAAAACTAAAAAATGTATTAGCAACCTATACGGATGCAGAAGATTTGATCAATATTGGTGCATATAAGAATGGTAGCAATCCAAGTATTGATTATGCAATCAAAAAGATTGATGCAGTAAATGAATTTTTAATGCAAGAAATTGCTGATAAAATAAGTATGGAAGAAACAGTTAAGTGGTTAGAAAGTTTGTTTGAAGAATAGAGGTAAGCATGGCGAGATTTAAATACCAGATGCAAAATATTCTCCGTATAAAAGAAAAAATGGAAGACCAAGCAAAACTAGAATTTGCAATGGCACAAACCACTTATTATAAAGAGGAAAATAAATTATTTGCTCTTATGAAGCGAAACGATGCTTACTTAAAAGAAGGTATAAGGTTACGTGAAAAACAATTGTATGTGAGAGATATTAAAGAGAATAAAGCAGCAATTTTACAAATGGACTTGTATATTCAAGAGCAAGAAAAAGTATTAAAAAAAGCAGAAGAAGCATTGGAAAAAGCAAAAGAACAATTAATGTTTGTTAGACGTGAACGTAAGACACATGAGATATTAAAGGAATCAGCATTTGAAGTGTATAAAAAAGAAGAGCAAACGAAAGAAAGTATGGAAATTGATGAATTAGTAAGTTATGTCTACGGGAAAAAAGGTGAATAAAAATGGCAGGAAAACCTATAAATGCAGTGGCTGACTCAACTGATCCAGCTGCAGCAAAGAAAAAGTTAACGGAAGAGAAAAAAAAATTAGACAAAGAACAAAAACAGCAAAAAAAAGATGCGAAAGCACGTGCAAAAGAAATTGCTGCGCAGCAAGCAAAATTAGATGAAGATAACGAAGGTGGTGGGTTTTCTGCATTTTTGGTAACGATTGTTATTGTTATGGTTTGGCTTGCAATAATTGCCATTTTAATTAAAATGGATGTGGGTGGATTTGGATCAAATGTTTTAACACCAGTATTGAAAAATGTACCAATTGTTAACGTTATTTTGCCTGACGGAGGAGTTACTGACACATTAGATGGGGAAAATTATGGAGGCTATACGAGCTTAGAGGATGCTGTAGAGCAAATAAAAAAATTAGAGCAAGATATTGAAAAATTACAAGTTGTGAATACTAGCAATGCGGATGAAATAGCGCTTTTGAAGGCTGAAGTAGAGCGACTTCAAACGTTTGAAGATAATCAAGTTGAATTTGAACGAGTGAAACTTCAATTTTTTGAAGATGTAGTTTATGCCGACAATAGTCCTGGTGCAGATGCATATATGGAATATTATGAAGCTATGGATCCAACCACTGCCGAATATTTATATAAGCAAGTTGTCCAACAAATTGAAGAAAGTGAAGAGGTGAAGGATTACGCAGCAGCATATTCAGCAATGAAACCTGCCGCGGCTGCAGCTATTTTTGAGGAAATGACTACCGACTTGGAGTTAGCAGCTAAAATTCTTGGTGTTATGAGTGAAAAGGACCGTGGCAGTATTTTAGGAGCTATGGATCCAGAAATCGCCGCTAAAATAACTAAAATTATGGAGCCAGATGATTAAGAATATAACGGTATTTGCCGATATATTATATAGTCTTTACAATTATGTACGAAGTTTAGACCAAAGAACATTGAAAACTGAAGAAAGGAGAGAATGAATGACTAGTGCACAAGTAAAAAGTATGAACACAGGGTTGATGGAAATGATAGGAAGTTCCAACAGTAAACTATCAGCGAATAGTAGCATTCAAGATTTTTCGAAAATGATGCAGGGAAAAAGAGAAAAAACAGATATTGATATTACTTCCTGTAAGAAAAATATGGAATCAGACAGGCAACCAGATTCAGAACGGGTTACATCGAAAATAGGAAATGCAAAGAAAATCGAGCAACCAGTTGAAAAAAAAGCACAAGCAGAAGACGGAAAACTTCAAGAATCTATGGATGAAGCAGTGGATGAAGTGAAAAATGAAATTGCAGAAATTTTAGATATTTCCGTTGAAGAATTAGAGCAAGTTATGG
>Ga0265294_10011027_pt1 | contig 10203 bp, 8 predicted proteins | sample MunlanPumphouse3_FD_192504 | JGI IMG/M metagenome (GOLD analysis project Ga0265294, IMG submission 192504) | Groundwater microbial communities from a municipal landfill in Southern Ontario, Canada - Pumphouse #3 | ecosystem: Environmental > Aquatic > Deep subsurface > Groundwater | place...
TCTGTCCTTGTAGCTGTCTTTAGGAGGTACTATACAGTTTGTAGTCATTAAAACAGGTCCGTTAAATGATTCAAATTCTTCTTTTTGTTTCCACCAAGCATTTCCGTAGTTACCTACAAGGTGTTTGTATTTCTTTAAATGTGGATAGTAGTGAGCTGGAAGCATTTCTGAATGAGTGTATACATCAACTCCGGTACCTTCTGTTTGTTTTAGTAATTGTTCTAAGTCTCCCAAGTCATGACCTGAAATTAAAATTCCCGGATTTTTGCCTACACCTATATTAACCTTTGTGATTTCAGGATTTCCATAGGTGCTTGTATTTGCATTATCCAGCAATGCCATTCCGCTTACTCCGAACTTTCCTGTTTCCAATGTCAATGCAACCAAGTCATCAACTGTCAATGAATTATCAAGTAATTTTGCCAATGTGCTCTGCATAAAGGCATTTACTTCCTTGTCGTCATAACCAAGTACATTTGCATGTTTCATATAAGCAGCTAATCCTTTTAATCCGTATGTTATAAGTTCTCTTAAGCTTCTTATATCTTCATTGGCTGTAGCTAAAACACCAACTTCGCTTGAGCTTGCTTTTCCTTCAAATTCGTTAATATCTGCAGTCCATAAAGCTGCTTCCGACAGGTTTTCTTTATCTGATAATTGATTTACTAAGTTCATTTTAACATTTAAAGTCATTTTAATTCTGTCACTAAATACATCATTGTTAAAGTTGGCATTTGTAATAGTTGTAAATAAGTTTAAAGTGATTAAGTGATCAACATCAGCTGATACTTCTTTCCCTTCATTTCTTAATTTTGTGGTTATTTCTGATAATCCTTTTGTAGTATAAATTAATAAGTCCTGTAATCCGGCTGTATCAGATTTTTTCCCGCATACTCCTGCCTTAGTGCAGCCTCTATTGCCGGCCGTCTCCTGACATTGATAACAAAACATACTTTGTTCAGCATTCTTATTCATTAATTCATTCTCCTTTTCGATTAGTTTTATTTGATTGTTCCAATCATAACTTATTTTACTTTTTAATTCTGTAACATTTGTTACAACATTTTGTACAAAATAATTACTATCACCATTTTCTTATACCCCATTTGTCCTTTTATAAACAACTAAATCAATAATATACTTTGTTATCAATTGTCATGCTCTCATAATAAGGTTATCCTTTTTTGTTGAATATTCTTTAGTTAACTGATATGATTAATTAAAAACAGTGCAGGAGGATTTTGTGGAAAAATGTAATTGCTGCAGCCACGACTGCGGCCATGGTTATTGTATTGATAATGTTGCCATATTTGTGGACTTGCCAATTGAAATTAAACAAAGCATTATGGATTCATCCAACCATAAAATATATAAAAAGGGCGAAATAATATTTAACTCCGGGGATTATTTTGATTATTTTTTTATTGTTAATAAGGGGAGAGTTAAACTATCCAAAATCTCTGCCATGGGCAAGGAACAAATACTAAAAATTCTTGAGGTGGGAGATTTCATGGGAGAGCTGTCATTATTCAAAGATACCTTATTGACTAATTCTGCCGAAGCATTGGAGAAAACTGAAATTTGTATAATAAGAAGCGAAAAGGTTCGTGAAATTATTATGCAAAGACCGGAAATTGCACTTAAATTCCTTGAAAAATATGCAGAAAGAATTAAACATTCAGAAGAACTCATAGAGCAGATAGGTTTAAGAGATGTTGAGCAAAGAATTGCAAATTACCTTATTGCAGAGGTGGAAAAAAACAATATTAAAAATAGAAATAATGAATATGAAATAAATTTGCCGGTAACCAAGAGTGTTTTATCTTCCATTTTAGGAACAACCAAAGAAACTCTCAGCCGCAAACTTTCTCTTTTGCAGGATGAAGGACTTATAAGGCTGGAAGGGCAAAGAAAAATAATAATAACTGATATTGAAAACTTAAGAGATATGCAATAGACGGAGTCCTGAAGCATTTTGGGGACATTCCTCTTGCCCACAAAGACTTTCTCTGTAGTAGAGGTGTGTCCCCATACCTTATATATTTATATTAAGTTTCTGCCAAATTCCCTGCATCTTTCCAAAGCTTCCTCATCAGGATTCCAAAGTTCTTTTATACCGTCGTTAACAACATCAAACTTTGCTTCTTTTAGCTGCTCCGTAATAATTTTTATGGATTCGCCGCTCCAGCCGTAGCTACCAAATGCAGCAGCTTTTTTATTTGTAAATTTCAAACCTTTTATCATTTCTAAAATTCCCGCTGCGGCAGTAAGAATTCCGTTGTTTATTGTTGATGAACCTACAAGAATCATTTTCGACTTGAAAACCTCAGTAATTATATCGTTCTTATCTCGTTTTGCACAGTTAAACAATTTAACATCAATATCATTGTCTTTTGACCGTATACCTTCTGCAATTGCTTCAGCCATTCTTCTTGTGCCGTTCCACATTGTGTCATAAACAATTGTTACTTGGTTTTCCTGGTAGCTTTTTGCCCATTCCATATATTTAGTTATTATTTGAATAGGGTTATCTCTCCATATTATTCCATGGCTTGGGCAAATCATATCAATAGGTATGTTTAAAGCAACAACTTCTTCAATTTTGCTTACGACAAATTTGCTGAAGGGAGTTAAGATGTTTGCATAATACTTTATTGCTTCATCATACAACTCATCATTATCTACCTTGTCATTGTACATTAGCTCTGAAGCATAGTGCTGGCCAAAGGCATCATTACTGAATAAAATATTCTCTCCAGACATGTATGTCATCATTGAATCCGGCCAATGAAGCATTCTTGCTTCAACAAAGACAAGTTTATTTTTGCCGATATCCAAGGTGTCCCCTGTTTTTACTTCAACAAAATTCCAATCCTTATGGTGATGACCTTTAATAATCTTAGCTCCATTTTTGGTGCAATAAATAGGTGTGTTTGGTATTTCCTCCATTAAATCGGCTAATGCACCTGAGTGGTCAATTTCTGAATGGTTTGCTATTATGTAGTCAATTTCGTTTAAATCAATTTCCTTTTTTAAATTAGCAACAAATTCTTTTGAAAATGGCTTCCAAACAGTATCAATTAAAACAGTTTTTTCATCTCTTATTAAATAAGAGTTATAAGATGAACCTTTATGTGTGGAATATTCATCGCCGTGAAATTTTTTTAATTCCCAGTCGATTTTACCCACCCAGTTTACAGTATCACTAATTTTAAACATACTTCCTCCTTAGTTCTTTTGTTTATTAATAAATTCACTATATTATTTAATATACCATATTTCTTTGATTTAAATCAACAAATATAGCCTTTTTCAAAACATTATAGCAATTCTATGCGTTACAGTTCACACCCAATGGGTGTCATCCTGAGCAAAGCGAAGGATCCTATCTTTTAAAACCTGAGATTCATCGGACTGAAGCCCTCAGAATGACGAGTTGGTGTCTCTTATTATTTTATATGTGAACAGTAACTTCTATACATAAAAACATAGACAATATATAAAGTCTAAATTATTGACAATGGGTATACGGGAATTATATAATACATTAAAAACATAAGGAGATACTTCAGGCTGTGCCGTTAATGATATAGGATAGTCTGATTAATAATAGGAGATATATGAAGAAGAAAGTTATGGTTGCTATGAGCGGCGGGGTTGACTCATCTGTTGCTGCCGTCTTGCTTAGAGAACAAGGTTATGATATATGTGGAGCTACTTTAAAATTGTTCAGCGATGAAGATGTATTTTCGTCTTGCAGCAGAAATAGAACATGCTGCTCTTTAGAGGATGTGGAAGATGCAAGAAGTGTATGCCATAAATTAGGAATTGAACATTTTGTTTTTAATTTTAAGGAAACATTCCAAGATGAAGTTATCCAAAAATTTAAAAGAAGCTATGAAGAAGGCAGTACACCTAATCCATGCATTGACTGCAACAGATATATAAAATTCAGCAAATTGATTCAAAGGGCAATATTAATGGAAAAAGATTATATTGCCACAGGGCATTATGCCAGAATAGAATTTGACAATGCAAGCGGCAGATACTTATTAAAAAGGGCTGTGGATTTGTCTAAGGACCAAAGCTATGTTCTTTATGTTCTGACACAGCATGATTTGTCAAGAACAATTCTTCCCTTAGGAGAAATGTTAAAAACTGAGGTCAGAAAAATAGCTGAAGAAAGAGATTTAATAAATGCAAGAAAACCTGATAGCCAGGATATTTGCTTTGTGAAAGACGGTGACTACGCAGGATTTTTGGAAAATACGATGGGTGTAAAATCTAAAAAAGGTAACTTTGTGGACACTGAAGGCAATGTTATTGGTGAGCATAAAGGAATCATACATTATACCGTGGGGCAGCGCAAAGGACTTGGAATTGCATTGGGAAAGCCTGCTTATGTTATTAATAAAAACAAAGAGCTTAACACAGTTACCATAGGAAGCGAAGAAGAGCTATATTCAAAAACATTGAAAGCATCCGAGCTAAATATGATAGCTGTTGAAAAACTTACTGCCACCATGAAAGCAACGGTTAAAACAAGATATAGTCAGAAGGAAACTGAAGCCTTAATTCATCCTGAAGGGGAGGATAGTATTATTGTTGAATTTGCTCACAATCAGCGTGCAATCACACCCGGTCAGTCAGTTGTTTTTTATGACGGAGACATAGTAATAGGCGGAGGGACAATTATTTAATATCTCTTCCGGATTCCTTAAGCATTTCAACATAAAGGATTAATTCTTCCTTTGAATTAATATTTAGCTTGGAATATATATGTTTTGTATGAGTTTTAATGGTATTGATGCTTAAACATAAACTCTCTGCAATTTCTTTGGCATTGTATTGCTTGGCATATAGACTAAAAACAGAGTACTCTGAAGGGGAGAGAGTCTTGATATTCTTTAAAAATTCATTGAGAATAATCGAACTAGGGTCTGTCCCTTTTTCAAAATCGGTTTTGCTTGAAACGAATTCTATTAATTCGTCGATTTCAAGAATATTTGTTTTTTCTTTGTTTTTGGAGTTGTTTTTAATAATATCAAAACCCCTTGATATGGGTAAAATGTAGTATTTGCTCAAGATATACGAGATAACAATTCCTAGTAACATTAGAAATGCACTTATGTATATGAGTTTTAAATTTGTATTTACTATAACACTGCTTAAATCATCTTGAGGAATCATTAGTGCCAAAGCCCATTCATTCTTGGCAAAAGACGAATTTTCAGGGTAGAGTTTCAGTAATTCATGATAACCTATAAAGTTATTTTCATTATTTTCATAAATATAGAGGGACTTTTTACCGGAAGAAATTTTCAGCTCATTGCCATTAATCAAGCTTCTTGCAGAATATCCTCCTGAGAACAATGAACCATCGGTTTTTAAAACATTGTTCTCAATAGGTGAAATTAAACAAAAAATTCTTTCATACATGCTATTGTCCGGCATATTTATAAGCTTAAAAAGCATGTAGCTTACATCAAAACCGCATACACCAAAAACATTTCCTTCAATATCAATCAGAGGAACAGAACACATCATTATTTTTTCGTTGGTTTTAGAAAGTGTAAATGCCTCACTCCAATAATAAAGATTTGATAAAGAGGTATGCTCATTTCCTTTATCCATGGGCAAATAATAATAGGGTGCATCTGTTACATTAAATTCCATTCTCCATTGAGGATGAAGGGGCAGGGAATTTTTATATGCAATATCAGCCATACCTCTCAGTACATAAATTGTAGGGCTTGATGAGCTGACTATATTAGGCTCCATATTTTTTAAATATATTCCCGCTTTTGAATATTTTGAATCGGGAAGCTTGCTGTTTGATGTGGCATCCAAAATTAAAAAGGCGCCGCTGCTTTTAGATTTTTGCAAATAAAAGATTATCTGATTAAGTTCATCAGATACAATTTCCTTCAAAAGCTCCGGATTGTTATTAAGGTCATCAACGGTCAGGTTTTCTTCTCTCAAATGACTCTCTATTCTCAGAGATATAGAGCGAGAAAAGGCTACAGCTTCAGCAGCAAGATTATCATATAACCCAACAGTATTCTTAAGAATAAGCGAATGCTCATTTCTTATAAAAATTTCATTTTCTTTTAATCCTGCGGTAATATTGCCTGATACAAACAGAATTATCAAAGCGCCTAACAGTATAGTTATGACAAGGACTATTAAAAATAAAAATAATCTAAGGCGCAAGGTATATTTAATCCTATCTTTTACAACCAAACTTCTCACCTCTGCCTTATAAATTCTTCATATTTGTTCTTAGTCGCTGCATTAAATGCATCAGCCTCATTCATATCGCTCAATAAATTAAAATACTCATTATTGCATTGAATGGCATAGCTATTCATATTATTTTCGTAATTTTCTTGCAGTTCATCAAAGTTTTCTATTACGGGAGTGTAAAAGAAAGTATATTGCTCAGCCATGTCTTTTGTGGTTTTTTGAAGTTTGTTTATTTTGTCTTCTACTTCATCTCCATTATCAACTGTCATTTCAACTGCCTTTTTCGTTACGGGAATATATCCTGTAGATGACACAAATTTTAGATTTTGCTCAGGAGCAGTGAACCATTTAAGAAAAATTCCAGCTGCATATTCTTTTGCTTCATTGGATTTTAAAATGCACATACCGCCGCCTCGTTGAATTGCAACATTTTCCCCGCTGTCAATAACCGGATAGGGTAAAATCAAAAACTCTGCCGGTTCTGTTATATTATCTTCATATGTAACAATATCAGAGTAAAAAAGCACCCCTGCAGTAGAACCTATACTTGCAACAACTCTGCCGGTCTTAATAAGGTCTGAACCATATCCGTCATATGTGGCATAATAGCCTTTTACAGCCGGCTCAAAACAATACTTCCAAACATCTTTAAATATATCGGAAGATAAATTCAAGCTTCCATCAACAATAAGCTCCTCGCCGGACTGCTTGTATATTGTTTGAGCCATGTTAAAAACAGAATCATAACTTATGAAGGCTTTACCGTCATTATCAACATTAGGTGTTTGGTTATCAGTCCACTTATAATACTTTTCGGCTGTATCAATAATTCCTTTGAACGTGAACAAGTCATTGTAGCTAACATTTGTTTCTTTCATAAATCTATTAAATATTGTTTTGTTTAAAAACATAACTTCTGTAGATTTTCCCGTAGGCAGCACATACATCTTTCCGTCAGGCAGCCTTCCTTCTTCTATAAATTCAGGAATAAATATTGACAATTCTTCTTTGGAAAAAAGAGATTCAATATCAACTAGCAATCCTTTCTCTGCTAACACGTATGCAGTATTGGGATATAAAGTTGTAATATCAGGTAGTTCAGGTGCACCGGGTTCATCGTTGACTGCCATTTTCAATTTTTCCGCTATTGTTGCAGAACCGGTTAGTGAAGTTACATTTATGATAATGCCATTTTCTCTACCTATCGTATCATTGAATTCATCTATTAGAATGTCCATTGTATCCTTCAATAGTCCTCCGTAATTATGCCATAAATTAATTGTCACGGGGTTCTTTGCACTTAGCAGTTCATTACTTTTACATCCTGTTAAGAGTATAGTAAAAATCAATATACATACAACAAATTTTTTCATAACAACGCTCCAAAAAACGTTTTTCTTTATTATATCATATTTAAAATCTACTTCCAAGTAAAATCCATATAAATAACCCTTATTTCATACTGATTTTTTAAAAATAATCACCCTTAGGGTGATTACAATTATTATAAAGAATTGTATAATGATAACAAAATACAAGGGGGTACAAAATGAAAAAGGTATATTTTATTCTTATAATAATTATTTTGCTAACATTAATCACCGGTTGTAATGCAAAACAAAAAATGGAAGACAAAATTGCAGAAAAGATTATAGAACAGGCTATAGGAGATGCAGATATTGACATAGACGGCGATGAGGTAACAATAAAGACTGACGAGGGTGATGTCACATTTGGCTCTACAGAATGGCCTAATTCCGGAATTTCCGATAAGATTCCTGAGTTTAAAAAGGGGAATATAGTAAGTGTAATGAATAGTGAAGCATATTTATTAGTAATAATTGAAGATGTAAAAGCAGATGACTTCATGGATTATTATGAAGAAATTAAGGGGAAATTCACTCAAGAATCTTACGAGGCAAAAAGTGAAGACACAATATCTTATATGGGGAAAAATGAAGATGACATAAGTATTATGGCATCCTATAGTACAGGTGACAGCACTGCATCAATTACCGCGTCTAAACCGGAATAAAATATGTTGTTATGAATGGTATCTTCTGTAGCAAAACAAGACTCATAATCATAAAAAAAATGGCGACTGCTCGCCATTTTTTTTAGCCTTTAATCAGGTGAAAATTCGTCCTTACCAACTCCACACAATGGGCATACCCAGTCATCCGGAAGATCTTCAAATGAAGTGCCGGGAGCTATGCCGTTATCAGGATCTCCTTCAGCCGGATCATAAACATAACCGCATGCATTACAAACATATTTTTGCATAGTATCCTCCTTCAAATTTATGTAACTTATATAATATTTTAAACGATATTATCTAAATGTCAATGATTCTTTCTTAAAGGGAGCAAATAATACATACATTTTGGTAGACACATTTAATAATTATATATATAATAGTGTAAAATAATTGAGAGGGAATTATGGCGATTAATAAGGTTGTAAGAGCTGCACTTAAAGCGCTGTCCTATAATGAATATGATATAAAAGAAAATTTGCAGCGTCACAGGAATTTTGTAAATTTAACACGAAGGCATATTTTAAAACCTTTGTTCAAAACATGGGATTTTCAAATAGGTTCAAAAAATCATAACATTCCTGTTCGGGCATATTCTCCAGAAGTGGATTCTGATTGTCCTGTTCTTTTATTTTTTCACGGCGGTGGATGGGTAACAGGCAATATTGACAGTTACAACAAAGTTTGTACAAATATGGCGAGACTGACAAATCATAAGGTTGTGTCCGTTGATTACAGGCTGGCACCTGAGAACCCCTTTCCCAAAGGCTTAGAGGATTGCTATGAAGCAGCAAAAGCATTTATTACAAATGATGAAATTAATAATAAAGAACTTATATTGATAGGAGACAGTGCCGGAGGCAATTTGGCGGCAGCCTTATCTTTGTTGGCGAGCGATAGAAAAGAATTCAAGATTGATAAACAAATATTGATTTATCCGTCAACATACAATGACCACACGGATAATTCCCCATTCAAGTCTGTTATAGAAAATGGAACTGATTATCTTCTTACTTCAAAGAGAATAAGAGACTACATGGAATTATATAAATCTAAGGAAGATGATATATACAGTCCCTATTTTGCACCTTTGCTTTCGAAGGATTTATCCAAGCAGCCAAAAACATTAATTATAACCGCAGAATACGACCCCTTGCGTGATGAAGGTGAAGAGTATGGTAAAAAACTGAGGGAAGCAGGGAATTATGTTGAAATATATAGGATAAAAGATGCTCTTCACGGATTTTTTGCACTTCCGCCTAGATTTCCTCAGGTAAAATTATGCTATAATATAATTAATCGTTTTCTTTATGAGGTGAATTAATTGAAAAATAAAAAAGTATCCGAATGGAGTAAATTAGATAATGCAGCTAAAATATTTCCTGCAAACAGCAAAAAAAGTGATACAAAAGTATTCAGGTTTGCATGTGAATTATTTGATTCAGTAGACCCGCAGGTGCTTCAGCAGGCACTTGATATTACTTTGGAAGCATTTCCTCTTTATAATTCAGTAATTAAGAGCGGCCTTTTTTGGCATTATTTTGAAAAAAGTCGTTTTAAGGCAGTTGTTAATGAAGAAACCCTTCCTCCCTGCTCCACATTATATGATAAAAACAATAAAACATTGCTGTTCAGGGTTATGTATTTCAGGAAACGCATAAGTCTTGAAGCGTATCATGCATTAGCTGACGGAGCAGGAGCGCTGCAGTTTTTCAGAACACTAGTTTTTCATTACATAACTATTAAATATAAATATGCTTTAAGAGATAAATCTCCAGTTTTAGATATAGAGGCTTCAAAGACACAAAAATTAGATGACAGCTTTCAAAAATATTATAAAGATGAAAAAAGGTTTAACAAAAAAAAGAGAATTAGAGCATATAAAATAAAGGGTGCGAAGATACCGGAATACCGTATCAGAA
>Ga0265294_10011028_pt1 | contig 10203 bp, 7 predicted proteins | sample MunlanPumphouse3_FD_192504 | JGI IMG/M metagenome (GOLD analysis project Ga0265294, IMG submission 192504) | Groundwater microbial communities from a municipal landfill in Southern Ontario, Canada - Pumphouse #3 | ecosystem: Environmental > Aquatic > Deep subsurface > Groundwater | place...
CCTTGCTGAAATAGCGGAATACCTCATGGTATCCAACCGCACAGTATGGAACTATATCGCAAGCGGAAAACTCAAAGCCTTTAAGCTTGGAAATTCCTATCGAGTGACCAAAGAATCACTTGAAGAATTCCAAGAAAAATTAAGTGCCGAGAACACTACTAAAAAACAAAAGACTAAAAACACATAAAAAAATAGATAACACTAGTGAACAGCAACACCGTTAAGAAGTTGACGGAAAATGCTCGTCGTCATTATGTCGATATACGGAAAAATTGCTATTTAGAAAATCAATAGCCGTTCACTGGTGTGGTTAAGGAGAAAATATGCTCAGAATTATAGAGTTTTTTTCAGGCATAGGCGCATATCATCAAGCCCTAAAAGAACTGGATATTGAACACGAAGTCGTGGGTATTTCTGAAATCGATAAAGATGCAATCAAGGCCTATCAAATACTCCATGGGAAAACCAAAGTCCTTGGCGATGTTAAGAAGATAAAGAAGACTCCCGAAGCTGATTTGTGGTGCTACTCATTCCCTTGTACGGATATATCGATTGCTGGTCGCATGAGGGGAATGGATCGTGATTCAAAGACATCGTCATCACTACTATGGGAAATTGAACGACTGCTACTAGAATGTGATCATCTTCCGAAATATCTCATCTTAGAGAATGTTCCGACACTAGTGGGAAAGACTTACATCGAACACTTCAAGGAGTGGATGAAGTTCCTTGAGGGGTTGGGATATAAGAACTATTACCAGGTGTTAAACGCTAAAGATTACGGAGTCGCTCAGAATCGTAAGCGACTCTTTATGGTTTCGATCATCGGAGACGAACCCTATGTCTTCCCAAAGAAGATGAAGTCAACCCGTAAACTCGCCGACTACCTTGATGAAGACGTCGATGACAAATACTTTGTAAGCCCCGAAAACTTCCTTTACTACACTGACATGAAAGACCGCAATGGATTCGTCCGTGGTACTAGGTTTAGACCCCATCGAAGTAACGATAAGTATGCTCATACACTTACTACTGGTAGTGGGAACTCACCGTTTGATAATTTCATCCTTGTCCCAGAAGCGACAAAAGCAGGACTTAAGAAAGCCAAAGTTGGTGATGGCATTTACATCAACCGACCACATCAAAAGCGTGGTGTTGTTCAGATTGATTCAATCCCAACACTGAAGACCAGTGCAGCGGATATTGGAGTGGTGGTAGAAAATGAAGATAATCTCGTGGCAATTCGTCGACTAACTCCTAGAGAATGCTTTCGACTCATGGGATGGAGTAGCTATGATTTCATGCGTTTAGACGGGAAAATCAGTGAAACTGGATTATATCGCCTTGCGGGTAATTCCGTCGTTGTAAGCGTCCTTAAAGCCATATTTAGAGTGTTATTTGGAGTGCAAGATGAAAAATAGAAAACAAGAAATCAGTGATCAACACTTTCTCATTGAGTTCTACTGGATGACGAAGTTAGGTCTTAAAGGTAACGAGCTACGGATGTATGCTCTGATCTATTCCTATTCCCAAGATAACCAGGGAACTCTTTTTGCATCCATTGACTATATACAGCGAAGATTATCCTTGAAATCCAGGACATCAGTCTTTGACATTATCAACAAACTAATCGACATGAATCTAGTGAAGAAAATCGAACGATATGAAGGTAATATCCGCCTCGTGGAATATGAAATAATCCCTAACATTTATACCCGTTCAGAAAATGTACCACCAGTACAGAAAATGGACGGGGGTAGTACAGAAAGTGTACAGGGGGGGTGTACAGAAAATGTACCCAATAATAAAGATATATATAACAAAGAGATAACAAAGGATATATTAGATAAAATAGATTTATTAGATAAATTAGATAGAATTAGCGAGTTAGAAGACAAAATCGTCTTCGACAAACACCATGTCTTAACTCGCTATCTCATAAACTCCGGTTATTTAACCGTAAAAGATAAAGGACAGTATTTCAGATACGATCGTTACTTTGAAAAATACATCGGCGAAAACGGATATGAGTTTGATGATTTCAAGCTATATGTACAATATTTCATTCACAAGTACAAAGAACGATTAACTAGTAAATATGTGGAAGAAGAAGTAATAAAAAATAAGTTTGGTTATTTCCTTACTGCAATGGAAAAGGCTCGTTGGGAGTTCAGCATAAGTAAGGAAACAAACCAATGAATAATAATTAAAAATTATAATTAGCAAGCAAAAGACAAATTACGACCACAGCAAATGTATGTCTATGATTACAAGTGTTAAATGTTATAATGTGAAAGAAATTGTGCATACTTTTATGGCAAAAACACAACAATCTTCTTCATAGACTATGATTTATATGGAAATATAAAGATATTAAATATTTTCCTTAAATAAGGATATAAAGTGCTAATAATGGTAAAATGGAAAAGGTGGTAACTATGGTGAAAAACGTGGAGAGAAACAATCAAATTAGCAATCTGATAGCTGATCAAATTTACGTAGATAATAATATAGAAAGAGATGAAGTCCTTAGTGCTTTAGAAATTCTGTTAAATGGAAATTATAAAAAGTACGTTTTTGATATTCAAATTAAAAAACCATTTAAGAATAACCTTCAAAACGATTTGGCACTTTCGAAGTTTAATGAGAAAACTCCTATAAGAAAAGAAAAAGGCGTTTATTACACTCCTCAAGATTTAACAAATTACATAGATCTCAACGCGATGTTAACGGCCATTCTTGACAATAACAATAAGACCTACAAAGACTACAAGGCTATTGAAACAATTTTAGAAATGGACGATTCTATTGTTCGTGATTTGATATTCAACAAGACGTTTTTTGATCCAACTTGTGGTAGTGGGGAATTTTTAATTACTACGGCGGAGTTAAAAATAAAGTTTCTAAAATCAAAATTTTCAATAACGGATGAGAATATTCTAAAGATTGCACAAACAATTTATGGAAACGACATTAGTGAAGAATCTGCCGATGTTGCAATGTTTAGACTATTCAATTGTCTAAGCAAGTTTATTGTTGATCATAAACGTTATACCGATTTGGGGACAACAATAAAAAGCAATTTTTCTACATATGATTTCGTAAACTATAAAAATCAAATTAAGAAATCGTTTGATATTATTTTGGGAAATCCGCCATACATTGAGTATGGTAAATATTCAGGCGAAAGAAATAACCACTTGAAATATGGGAATGTTTATGCAGATGTCGTTCATAATACAATCAATTTGATAAAACCGAATGGAGCACTTGGTTTTGTGCTGCCACTTTCTTATGTTGCAACAAATCGAATGAGCAATTTAAGAGAAGAAGTTATAGAAAACTTTAATACCCAATTCGTGCTAAGTTTTGCGGATAGACCAGATTGTTTGTTTGCCGGAGTACATCAAAAACTATGTATATTAATAGCAAAAAAAGGTAGAGAGGAACATAGATTGTTCACATCGAAATATAACATCTGGAGAAAAGATGAAAGAAATAAACTTCTTAATGGATGTGAAATAATTAGAGTGTTCAACGGAACAGCAACTTATATACCCAAAATTGGAAATTCCTTGGAAGAATCTATCTTTAGAAAAGTTAGAACTGTCTCCCTAAACAACATTTTCGATTCTCGATCAAAATCTGGTGACAAAATTTATCTCAATATGAGGGCGGCTTTTTGGATTAAAGCTTTCAGTTTTAACCCAGGATCAAAAGAATATAAAGAATTGACTTTTCCATTAGAAAAGAAAAATTTCATTCTAGCTGTGTTGAACTCAAGTTTATATTGGATGTTTTGGACTATTGTTTCTGACGGATGGCATATAACTAGTAAAGAACTTAAAGAATTTCTTGTTCCAGACAAAAATATTGATTATCAAAAATTTGATAAGTTAGTTAGCAAGCTCGAAGAAAAATTGGAAAAAACCAAGAAATATATATGCACTAAACAAACCGAGTACGAATACAAACATAAAGAATGCAAAAGCATCATCGATAAAATCGACGATGCTTTGGCCGAGATTTACGCATTAACCCCAGAAGAATTGACCTATGTTAAAAAATTTTATCAGTCATATAGAATAGGTGAAAAAAAATGATTAAGGCAATTGACCTTTTCGCTGGTTGTGGTGGATTCTCAACTGGTTTTAAGATGGGCGGGTATAAAATAATTTCTGCTGTGGAATATGATAAAGGTATTGCAGAAAGTTATATGCATAACCATCCAGATACAAAAATGTTAATAGACGATATAAAAAGCGTTGATAACAATTCCGTTTTCAAAAACGGGGATGCAGACATTATTATCGGGGGACCACCATGCCAAGGTTTTTCTATGGCAGGAGCAAGAATAAGAAATGTATTTATTGATGATCCTAGAAATTATTTATTCAAACACTATTTCAATATAGTGAGAATAATTAATCCAAAAATTTTTGTTATTGAAAACGTCAAAGGTTTACTAACAATGAAAAACGGTGGAATCATTAATGAAATTAAGTCAATATTTGAAAACCCAGATAATTTTGACAATGAACCATATAAGATTCAGTATAAAGTTTTTAAAGCTGAATCTTTTGGAATTCCTCAAAAAAGGGAGAGAGTAATTTTAATTGGTTCAAAAATTGAATTTAATCTTGAAAAAGAAATAGAAAACACTAAGGATTACATAATTAGAAATATTGATGAAAAGTTCTTTGATAGAGTAACGATTGGAGATGCAATTTGTGGACTACCTTCACCTACCGAAAATGGGGTAGTTTCGAACTTGATTCCTCAAAATCATTATCAAAAGTTCTTAGCTGTTCCTAATGGTACGACCACAAATCACAATGCTACAAACCATTCAAAGATTGTTATTGAGCGGATGATTAAAGTGCAAATTGATGAAAATTTTACGATATTGAATGAAAATATAAAATCAGTTCACAGTGGTTCTTATGGTAGAATGAATCCAAATGGAGTTTCGGCAACGATTACTACTAGATTTGATACTCCTTCTGGAGGAAGATTTACGCATCCTTTTGAGAATAGAACAATAACCCCGAGGGAAGCTGCAAGAATTCAAAGCTTTCCTGACGATTTCGAGTTCATAGGTTCGAAAACATCAATTCATAAACAAATTGGGAATGCAGTCCCTCCCAAACTAGCGTATTTCTTAGCAGTAATGATTAGGAGGATTCTATGCAAAAAACCTATTTAGACAGATTGCGTGAGTTAAATGACTTTTCAATATGGATCTTTACAAAGCAAGAGACTGATTTTGACCAAGCCTTTCTCGCCGCAAAATTATTTGACGAAATTCCAGATTTGGATAGCGCAAATATTGAAGAATATTTTGCTAATAATCATTCTAAATATGGTATTTCAACGAATGTTCATAGATCTCTTGTGATATCACAATTATATGGTCTAATTACAAAAACCCCTTTTTTCTCGCGAAGCGGCCAGTATAAACGAGAAAGAACAACAGAAGTATTCAAAGAACTTTCAAAATATGAAATTGGTAGCCTGGAATACAATACAATCAAAACTGAGCAAGTGATAAAGTTGAAGATTCACGCAATTATTGATTCAGCTGGAAACAACCAAGATTATAATATTTTACCAGTCGTTTTTATTTTTCAGGTTCTTAAGAACCTAAAGGATCAATATGGCATAGATAAACTGGATATCAAGTTGCTTTACACCTACGTCATGACCGCAGCAAATTACTCTGATCTTGATGATGTTGTGTCTTTTATTGTTTCGGGAGGGACTTCTTATCCAAACATTCATAAATTTAAAGATTTGTCTAGGGTATTAACCGCCATTAAAGATAATATTAAACTTTTTAACATTACACGTACCTCAATTTCTTTAAATCCAATGTACGAGGATTATTTTTACGATAAGTTTATCAAATCATATGATATAGAGGAATTGCATGAAAATTTGCACAGCAATATTGATTATTCTCAATTGTTGTTTTTTCACCAAGATCTCAATGTCAACTTAATTGATCCAGTTACAAATTATCACCCCGAAAAAACCGTCGTTCATAAAGAGTTGTCTAAATCAGTCCCATCAATCGATGGAGATGATGAACGAAATTATATTGAAATTGTTGACTCGATTAAAGAAGAGAACCTAAACGACAAAATAGCAAAAGATGCTTATAAGATAACACCAATAGCTGTTATTAATGGGGCACAAGGTAGAAAATACAAAATTAATCCAATTCTTGGAAAATTAGCGATTAAAAAAGCTGATTATCAATGTGAATTTGATTCTTTGCACGAGACATTTATTTCAAAAAGAACAGGCAAAAATTTTATGGAAGGCCATCATCTAATTCCAGTTGGATTTCAAATTGAAATCTGGAACAAATACGGTGTTAATATTGATTGTATCGAAAACATCATTTCATTATGTCCAAATTGTCATAGGGCAATTCACTATGGAGAATTTGAAACGAAAAAACGTTTCATCGAAAAGTTGTACGCTTTAAGAAAATCTTCGTTTAGGAAAATGGGATTAGAAGTTTCTTTAGATGATATCCTTAAGATGTACAAAACTATTAAATAATTGTAAGACTTTCTAAAAATTGCAACATATATTTTCTAAAAAGAAGTCTTACCGATAATATTTAATCGAACCTCCCTTGTTTAACATCTATTACCATTTTGCTAATAATCGGTTGGGAGTGCAATTATAATCTATTGTAAAAAGGGGGAGTCGCCATGAGAATTAAATCCATTTACATTAATAATCTTAGAGGAATTGACGATTTTACCCTCAATGATTTTTCATCAAACACTCTCATTATCGGCAAAAACGATTCTGGAAAAACCAATTTATGCTATGCGATACGCAAAGTGCTTGATTTCGAGATAAGAAAAACCGAATTCAATGAAGCTGACTCGACAAATAGTAATAAAAAAAGTATTACTATTAGACTAGTCATATCTATTGATGGAATCAGCGACGAGAACAGATCGATACTTGGCACATTGGTTGATAGAGATAATACTGTCACAATTGAATTGATTTCTACGTTTAATGAAGAGATTTCTCAATACGAAGAAAGACTATTTTTTGGCACGGATGATAAAAAGGATTTCCCGACGAATCGTACAACCCCGGTTGATAGAATTATCGATGTTATATATGTTAATCCAAACTATGACTTATATGATGATAAGAATCAATTCTTCAAGTTTAGGAGTTCGGAAGATAAGGAAAATGATACAGGATTAACAACTAAAGTGGCTGAAGAGGTGCAAAAATTAAATGAAGTCATATCCAGCGAGCAGATTGTCATAGATATCAATACCAGTTTAAATGATCAAACTGGTTTTCAGGATGTTTTTGATGGTATTAAATTTAAAACACAAAGCAGTATGAATCCTACAAATATATATCGCTCTCTTGACATAATTCCTTACGATGAAAGTAATCCTCATTACAATAATATTGGTGACGGTAAAAACAAAACTCTCTCACTATTATTAAAAAACATATCAAGAAAAATCAACAAGCAAAGATTACTTATCGTCGAAGAACCAGAAAATCATTTATTTCCTCAATATCAAAGGACATATTCCAAACTGATTGACTCGTTAAGGTTTGATCAAATTCTCATTACAACACATTCGCCAACTATTATCGATTTTAATAAAACTAAGACTATTGTCAAACTTTATAAAGCGGCCAAAGCAATTAAACATCGGTCTTTGAATTTCGCTCAAAACGACTATATCCAATACGGTTTTATGCTTAACGAGGAGTTTTCACAAATGCTCTTTTTTGATCAAGTCTTGCTTGTTGAAGGCTTTTCAGAAAAGTATTTCTACAATCGACTCATGATTGAAGATGTGCAATTTCTAAATTTTTGTACAAAAAACAATTTTGGCATCTTTGCTGTTGGAGGAATTGATTTCACACCATACAAGATATTTCTCAATCAGCTTGGCATAAATGTTTATGTTAAAACGGATAACGATATTTTCCAAGTTCCGCGGTCGTCTCCCACAGTATACAGGTATGCTGGAATTGAAAGAGTTCTAAGTTATCTAGACGAAACAAGCCTTGAAGAACTTAAAGCAATTCTTGGTGTCAATTCAATTGATGAAAAAACATTTAGATTCAACGAAAAGTCAATTAAAATACCGAATATTGAGAATAACATGGATAGAATTATTAGTTTATTTTCTAAGCATGGCGTTTATTTATCAAAACATAATGATGGTTTTGAAATTGATTTTTTGAGTTTTGTCAATCTAAATAACCAAGATAATTATGATATGCTTTGTAAATCGAAATTGAAAAATTTGCATTCATTTATCCAAGAAAACAAGATTAGACTTCAGGTGACTGATAAAAACAAAGATTCTGTTCTTGTGAGGTTCATGAATGTATAAAGACCTACCCGAGGAACATAAAAAGATATTAAACAGCGAGCAGAAAGCAATTATTGATTCAAATGAAAGAAACATTATTGTTTCAGCGAGCCCAGGATGTGGAAAAACCTATACTTTGGTAAAAAAAATCGAAAGAGAATTTGCCTCTCAATCTGACAAACTTGGTATTATTGCATGCTCCTTCACTAGGGAAGCGGCAAAGCAATTAGAAAACAAACTTGCTAATACGGTTGATCTATCTCTTTCTTTTGTCGGAACTATAGATGCATTCGTCCTTACAGGTATTATCTTTCCGTATAAAAACCGATGCATAAAACACTTATTACAATCAGAAATATTTCCGGACGATTTTGTTATTACAATGCCCGGTCCGAGAACAAAATCAAATGAAATAACGAAGGTCGGAAAAAAACACCTAGAAGTAGAATCCTATTATATGTCATGGTGTAATCAATTTATGCAAGGAACATACGAAATATCTTATTGCTCATATTTGTTGGCAATAGATATGATAAAAAATATGCCTGAGGTTAAGAATTATTTGTCGGCCAGATTCACTGGCATTTATATTGATGAAGCACAGGACTTAAATGAATTTCAACACGATTTTATTCGCACCTTGAAAAACGATTGCGGTCTTAAAACATTTCTTATTGGTGATAAGAACCAATCAATATATGAATTTCGTGGAGCAAGACCAGCCTTTTTCTCAGCTTTGCCGGAAGAAGGATATGTCAATTACCCAATCAGCATTAGCGTACGATGTCATAAGAGTATAATGGATTTCTCAAATTGTTTCCTTGACAGTTCCTATGTCCCAACACCGAATAATGAAGTTCGAGTTAGCGTTTACGAAAAAACTGATGCGAAAGTTCTTGAAACTATATTATTTTCAAGCGATAGCGTTCTTTGGTTGTGCGATACTAATGAATTGGCAAAGATTTTTTTTGATTATTCATTAAGCAAGAATCTTGGTTTCAAATACACAAAACCGATAGAAATAAATGATGAGGATTTCAAAGGTACCTATTTAAACCTACTGGAAGAAATTCTTCGTTTCTACTATAACTATAAAAACCCCGTCGCATCATTTGCTTATTCGATAGAAAACATAGAAACTGTATTATCGGATTATATTTTAGAAAAAAGCCTTAAAGCGCTGAGACTTATATTAATAAATACAAATCAAAAACCTGACATATACTTAAAACTTGTTTTTGAAAAGATTGGGATATCAATACCAAGCTCTGTTTTGGACGATATTAAAGACCAGTTAACTGATTCAATTTGCTTTGAACATTACGTTAAAACTGAAGACAAGAAAAGAATAATGACAATTCATGGGGCAAAAGGCCTTGAGGCAAAATGTGTAATTATTTTCGTTGATTATGACAATTGGACATATAATAACCGCCAAGAAGATAAGGAATCTAGATATAGAGCGTATTATGTTGGTTTTTCCAGAGCTGAAGAAGAACTGCATATCTTTTTTAGAAAAGATAAGATTGTTAAACATGGGAATAGTTTGCCAATCATTCAAACTATCGTAAGAGACATTATTAAAACCAGTTATGATAAAGTCAGCGAATTAAGTTGAAGGCATCGTATGCCAAAGAGCACTTTAAGTAACAACAAAAGTAAAGCGAAAAGTATAGAATTCTTCATAAATATTGTATATTATTGCTTAAAATATTGGCTAAGTGTTAGATGAAAAATTTGTGAATTACTAAGAGATAGATAACCTAAGTGAACGGCTACACCAGTAAGAAACTGACGGAAAACGTTAGTTACCTAATGG
>Ga0265294_10011030_pt1 | contig 10202 bp, 7 predicted proteins | sample MunlanPumphouse3_FD_192504 | JGI IMG/M metagenome (GOLD analysis project Ga0265294, IMG submission 192504) | Groundwater microbial communities from a municipal landfill in Southern Ontario, Canada - Pumphouse #3 | ecosystem: Environmental > Aquatic > Deep subsurface > Groundwater | place...
GTTATTGAAATTGGAGATGAGCTTATATGATTGAACTAAAGGAAGTTATTAATTATAAAGATTTATCCCTTCATAAAAAAAAGCGAAACGTCTGTGCTTATGCAAGGGTTTCTACTTCTTCTGAAGTTCAACTATTAAGTTTTGATACACAAGTATCAACATATGCCAAACAAATCATGAGCAATCCTGATTGGAACTTTGTAGGAGTTTATGCAGACGAAGGTAAAAGTGGAACCAATATCACCAAACGAACACAGTTTAATTTGATGATTGAAGCTGCAAGAAATGGACTAATTGATTTAATTATTACAAAATCAATCTCTAGGTTTTCTAGAAATACACTTGATAGTATCAAGTTAATACAAGAGCTAAAAAATAAAAATGTTGAAGTGTTCTTCGAAAAAGAGAACATCTCAACTTTCGATCCAAAGATTGAGCTAATTATGCCCATCTTAAGTGGAATGGCTGAAGAAGAATCAAGATCCATTAGTGAAAATGTAAAATGGGGAAATACAAAAAGATTTGAAAAAGGAGAGTTTCATGTTGTTACAAAGAGAATGCTTGGTTATGATCATGATGAATCTGGAAAACTAGTCATCAATGAACAAGAAGCTTCAACAGTTAGAAAGATATATGAAATGTTCTTAGATGGGGTTGGAGCAGCTCCTATTATGAAATATTTAGAGGATCATAACATCCCCACAACTTTTGGTAATAAACAATGGAGCAAAACTGCTGTTTATGGCATCCTAAAGAATGAAAAATATACCGGAAATGCATTATTGCAAAAAACATATCGACCATCTTTCAAGTCTAAACATACCGTCAATAACAAAGGTGAACTCTCACAATTTTATGTAGTAGATTCACATCCAGCAATCATATCTTTAGCTATATTTAACAAAGTTCAAGAAATAAGAAAACAAAAAAGTATTAAATATCAAAAGAGCAATATCAAAAATATGGAAGAAACCTTTGGTACAAAAGATACCCCTTATACTGGCTTTGTTAGATGTGCTCATTGTGGAAAACATTTCAACATGAAAGTCAATAAGAATACTAGTTCCTTCGCAAATAGGTTTTTACAGTGTTTATCAAATGCATCAAAGAAAACATGTGTTGCTGATACCTTATCTTGTGATGTCATAGATCAAGAGATTGTAAATCAAATCAACTTAATCATTAAAAACAAAAACACCTTTATAAACAGCCTCACTAGGGCTTTGAATAACGATGAACGACTCGTTATAGCAAAACAAGAACTAAAAGCAACACAGACGAAATTATCGCTCTCAGAATTGAAGTTAAACGAGATGATATCAGAAACGGATGGTTTCCATAAGGCTGTTATCGATCAAATCAATAAAGATATTTATGATTTAAAAATACAGGTTGCTGACCTTCAAAATAAGATTATGATAGATCTAAACGTGGATAACTATTTGATTAGAATCAAATCACTTCTTAAAGAATATTCTCTTCCTATTAATTCAATTGAAGAGTTCCCGTACAAGAAGTTCTTCTCTAAACTGATTGTACTTGAACGTAACAAAATCATCTTTGTAATGGGTAAACGTAATGATTATGAGAATATTAATTTATCTCAGGAATTACTATATTCTGGTTCAATTCAATACCGAATCAGAAAGACTGATCATAATGCTGAACATGGTTTACTATTTTTCTAAAATATACTGTCTTTGGCAATAGTCTATACCTCAAATACAAAACGATCGTTGAACTCCTAATAATTATGAAATACTCTCGGATTCGCAAGAATATTTAACTCCCTTTACGGAAACATGTAATACATGTTATAATAAACTAAAATCTATTCGTAATGTATGTTTTATTAATTTTCCGGGAGGGATTATGAGCAGAGCTGAAAATATTAATAATCTTATTGGAATAAAACTGCAAAGTTATTTTGCAACTTTTAGTTTGCTTAAACATAAAGTTGAAGAAGAGAAAAGAAAAAAATTGGGAGATAGTTTGAGTTCAGGAGTTTCCTCTAGCACTAGTTTTGCAATCGAATATCTCGATGATATGGCTGAGCTAGATTACAATTCAAACAAAACAACAATATCTCAGATGAAAAACTATGCTTCAGATTTCAGCATTAATTCTGAGGAGATAAAAAATACATTAAATAATTTCTATGGCAATTACCTTCAATTTGATGGTCGACAAGGAATATATTTTAATTTTTTTTCAACGTCTGGAATTAAGTCTGAAAATGCTACAGCAATCATTATAGCTGATGAAATTGTTGAATTAAGAAAAAATAATATCAATTTCTTGGATATACTAACCAGTAAGGATTTACCTGATTATACAAACATTGTGGTAAATGTTATAGCAAGAATATTGAATATTGACCCGGTATCAAATAGAGTAAATATTATTGATTTTCTTTCAAGAATCACTTGGTATTTTAATGTCACTTCACTTGATGATTTAATAGTTCAATCACTCAATTTAATAAAACAAATTGAATGGTATGGGGCAGGGTTCAAAGGGAAAGAGGATATATTTTTTGATTATCTTGTCCAACTATTTGAAAAAGAAGCTCTCGATGCTTTTCCGTGTTATCGATCAATGTTAACTGCAACCTCACTTGAACTCGCTTTTTATAAGTTTTCAAATGTGGGTTATAAGGCAATGGCACAACCTGCAGATATTTTAACCGAGGAACGCAGACTTGATTTTAGATCAATGGAAGAAAAAATAAATGACGTTTGTGAAATTACTAACAAACAACGATTAGATCAATATAACATTTCAATCTCACGAGGAAAAGTAGATTTTGAAATTGCTAACTCTGATGAGAAAAGCGCATATCAAGAAACTATTTATGAATTCTGTATGGAATATCTACTTCAAACATTCCAAAAGGGGAATGTATTTCCAAGCACAATGATATCAATTGATGAATTTCTTGTTGACATGTGTGATTATGTGGAAATTAAATTGACAGATCGGTTAAAAGATTATAGCTATAAATTTAAATCGAAAGATATGATATGCAGAACTATTAATATTTTATTCGATGAGTGCTATTTAGATTTCAAGTTGAGAGGTGAAGAAAATGGAAAACGATAAGAGACTTAAATATATAATTGATATGGATCCTATTTTCATTGCTCAAAATATAATAATGATTCTAAGCGGATTCGAAAGATTTAGCATTGAAAAAAGTTTTAAAGATCCAATAAAACTTTCGTCATTAATATATATTGTCACTTCTGAAGAATATATAAATGTAGTAAATGGATCCATTAACAATGAACTAATGAATAAGAAAGAGTATGAAATTCTCATGAATTTAAAATTAAAATCAAAATTAGTTATGCCAGTGGTAAATAGAGTTCTTAATCTACTACACATTAAAAATATAATTGGATTGAGTATTTGTAATGGAGAAACTTCAATTTACGTTAATAAAAATTCGTTAAGTCTTTTTGAAAATGACATATATAAACCCTTATCAGAAAATGTTGGTCGATTAAGAAAAATTTATAGTAGGATTCCATCAACTACTGAACAAAATTACCATAGCAGAGTTTTTGGGGTGGTGACAGCAAATGAATAATATCATAATAGATAAAGTGAGTTATAACGGAGATAATTTCCATTATGAAAGTCCAAAACTTAAAAATGGTTTGAATATTGTTACGGGAGCAAATGCAACTGGAAAGACGACTTTTATGAACCTGATTTACTTCGGGTTAGGTGGAACAGTATACATGTTCTATGATGATAGCAAGCAAAAAGAATTAATTATTACTGAAGATAAAAATGCCTATGTAGAGCTATCACTAAAAATAAATAATGAGGAAATGATTTTTTTAAGAAAAATGTGTCAAAAAGATAGAAATTTTATCACTGTAATTTGTAGCGATAAATCACCTAAAATTTATTATTTAGATCGCAGAAGCAATGAGTTTATTTTTTCAGATTGGATTTTAGAGAAATTCAACATTCCAATATTCAAATTATATCAAGGTGTGATTGATTTCACATTCAATTTTACTGATTTACTAAGATTGGTGTATCACGATCAATTATCCGATGCGCATCAGGTATTTAAATTGCCAGATGCAAAACAAAATTTCGTTAATGATTCATCCTTATTAAGAAAAACTATTTTCGAAGTAGCAACTAATAATGCTGCACTAGAGTTCTATAAAATATTGAATGATGTTAAATTATCAGAATCACAAATAAAATACCAGCAAAAAATAGTTGAATCAATCAAAAAAAATATTCTATATAATACTAATTATTCGGAAATTAGAAATCCGCAACACATAAAAGCTTCATTGGAAGAAATCGAAGTAAAGCTGAACTTGCAAAATATAAAGATTAATAATATCAAGTCTTCAGATACAAAAAACATTGATCAAAAAGACCTAGAGGGTCTCTATATACATTTGAGAGAACTTTATAATAATAAAGAAACTTTGTTTCGTGAATATGAAAGCTTGAATCGAGAATTGTATGATTTTATCTCTTTACAAAAATATCAAGAAATTGAAATCAGTAATTTAACCATGATTATCAATACTCAAGAAAAATTGATGATTATAGACTCTGAAAAATGTCCTATTTGCGGTGAATCTCTATCCGATAGAGAAGAAAACCATTGTATTTGTGGGAAAAAATTGGATGAGAAAAAATATCAAAACTTTTTCTATTCTCAAAAAGATCATGAGACTATTTTATATTCTCGTATGAAATCAATACAAACAACGGAAAAAAGTATTGAAATCATACGAGTGAAGATTGATGTTAATAAACAAAAACTCGATTCAATAATCTCTGAAATTAAGATGCTAAAAGAAAAAATTAATATACTAACTATAGAAAGTTCAAACAGCAAATACCTGGCAAATGCAAAAGTTGCACTCGAAGCAATTAAGGAACTCAATAGTAGTAAAATTTCGTTAGAAAAAGAATTTTCGATGAGCATTGAGCATGAAAAAGAATTGAAAGTTCTAAATGATTTATTCGCATTAAAAAAAGAACAAATGCTTCAATATGAAAAACTATCAATAGAAGTTAGAGAAAAAATGAAACACGTAATTAGTGACTTTTCAACAATTTACAATGAGTTATTAACCACAAATGATTCTTCAATTATTACAGCTAGAATAAATGACGATTATGAACCTGTGATTAATAATGATGAGTATGTTAACGCTGCAGTAAAAGCCCCACGAAGACTATATTATTACTTATCATTGCTTCAATTATCATTAATGCATGAAATGCCTTTTCCTAAACTTCTATTAATTGACACACCTAAAAATTTTGGAATTGATCATGACAAAATATTGAAAATTATTGATTCTTTAATGGATTTTGAGTTAGCAAATCACGAAAAAGAATATCAGATAATTTTAACAATCAACAAAGAGTTTGTTTCCGAAAAAATGAAACCACTAATTGTATATGAAATAGATACAGATAAACTACTAAAAAAGGTTAGCTAAATTCAATATTAATTTTTAATATTAATCCCTTTAAAAAAAGTGTGATAAATTCGAAATAGGCTTTCCAAAATTATATGGTTGTTAAGAGGCACATGTAACTATGTGCCTTTTTCTATGCCTCCATATACTTATATTACTATTTATGAAAAAACTTATTCTGCATAAAACATGCAGACACATTACTCAAACCCCATACCAATTCACTTATAACATCGAATCCGCTTATTTATCTAGTTCAAATCCGGTTGAGTAATTTATCTCATTAAACGAAAAAAAGACAAACTACAGTTCTAAAATCATCTTTTAGAATTCAAGTTTGTCTTATAATTTAAATCTAATATCGAAAAGGTTGTTTATTTCCGTAAAACCAGCCAATTATACGCATAAAATGCATGTTTTAAGCGGTTTTAGAAATAAACTCCGTATTAAATTCATGGAGGACCCTGCCGGATTTGAACCGGCGGTGGGGGAGTTGCAGTCCCGTGCCTTACCGCTTGGCTAAGGGTCCATTTAAAAGATAAAGACTAAGTTGCCTTAGTCTTTTTTTTTGAGTGGTCGGGAAGACAGGATTCGAACCTGCGACCTCCTGGTCCCAAACCAGGCGCTCTACCAAGCTAAGCTACTTCCCGTATAAATGGCGCGCTCATCAGGAGTCGAACCCGAAACCTTTTGATCCGTAGTCAAACGCTCTATCCAATTGAGCTATGAGCGCATAATTCGCCATAAGTGTTGGATTATGCATTATGCAGATAAAAGGGTTAATGGCATATCCTAAATTAAAGGCCGATATATATATTATCAAAGTTTTGATAAAAATGCAACTTTTTTTTTCTTATTTTTTCTTTTTGTTATTTAAAAATATAAAAGCATATGATGATTAGTTTTATATAAGATTAGGTATAATAACCATAAAGGAGGAAATTTAAATGAATTACTACTACCACAAAGATTCTATCCATGTATCAAGAGTGGATTTATATGTTAAAAACATCAATAAAAGTCTAGATTTCTACCTTAACAATCTCGGTTTTTCAGTACTTGAACAAAATATAGAATACGTTTCATTAACAGTTGATTTTAAAAATGAATTATTAAGATTATACGAAAGACAAACTTTAGTAACTAACAATAAAATGAACATTTATCACTTCGCTTTGTTACTGCCAACAAGAAAAGATCTTAGTAAATTCTTGCGGCATTTAATCACAAGACAAATTCCTATTGACGGTGCCGCAGATCACTTAGTAAGTGAAGCGATTTCTTTGAAAGATCCTGACGGTATTGGAATCGAGATTGCTTTTGATAAGAATGACACAGACTGGGAATATGAAAAGGATCGAGTTAAAATGGACACCATTCCCTTTGATTATAAAGGCGTATATTATGCCAGTGATGAAGATGATATTTTCGGAAATCTTCCAGTTGATACAGTCATCGGGCATCTACATCTTCATGTAGACGATTTAGATAAAGCTAAAGATTTTTATAGTCAAATTCTTGGTTTTAAAATTACGAATGATGATATTCCTAAAGCCGTTTTCTTAAGCGATAAGAATTATCATCATCATATAGCGATAAATTCATGGTATATAAAACAAAATGCAGATAATCCTTATCCACAAATGAAAGCTTTTACCATTGATTACCCTAGTTGCGAAAAGTATCTAAAAACACTTAATAATCTAGATAAATACAACATCACTTATAAAGAAACAAAAGAAGGTATCTTCTTAAAAGATTCAGAAAATACAGGGATCTATTTAAAAATTTAAAGTCTTATAGAAATATAAGACTTTTTTTATAGTAATCCTAAGAATCTAAATATAAGAATAATTACAAATATTGAAAAAATAGATGCTAGGGTAGTCCAAACAATTATTTGTACAGCTAAATCTTCATCGTTCTTTAATTCTTTCGCTAAAACTGCGCTTGCAATCGCTGTAGGCGACCCAAACAAAGCTATTAAAGCTGGATACATATTATTATCAAATGCGAAATAGGTTGATTTTTTAGCTAATATTACTGCGCCCCCAAGCATAATCAATGGAGTTAATATACTTCTCAAAAAAGTGCCTAATATTATTTGATTCTTAAGTTGCTTTATTACATGAAATTTAAAAGTGCCCCCTAAAACAATTAAAGCCAACGGAGATGCAATCTGACTTAACCATTTAATAGGTGTGAATAGAAATAACATGTCCCTTTCTAAAGAAAAACTAAGCTCATTTGTAATATTTGACACTGGAATGTATGTTCTTAACAAGATTGCTATAAAACCTAAAAGTACTCCAATTATTGGTGGATTTTTTATTACTTTAATAAGTGCGGTTTTTAAAACATTAGTATTCTTTTCAGCGTCATTAAAGACAGATAAAACAATTACAGAAAATCCATTCATTAATGGAAAAGCAACTAAAGAAATTAAAGCCACATTCGCTACCGCCATATTACCGCCAATGGATTCAGCTAAAGGAATACCGATAATCGCGAAATTAGCGTTAATTATCCCTTGAATTATTATCCCTTTTTGTTTACGATCCTTAATAAGTATATTTGAAAAGATTAGTCCAAGGCCTAACAAAACTATTATTCCTATTGCTGCATAAATAATTACCGGCCAATTAATATCAGACAATTGATTAACAGAATAAACATTATAAAACAATAACGCAGGTAAAGCTATTCTAAAAACTATTTTATTGGCTACATCTAAAAAATGGTCATTAATAAAACCAGTTTGTTTTAATACATATCCTAAACCAATTAGTAATATAATTGGCAAAACGGCGTTAATTGCAAAAATAAACGTATCCATATAAACCTCGCAACTTCTAAATTGCTTTTACTAGATTATTTAGTTATTTTCTTAAAAATATTAGTGATCACTCTATTAGGTGTTACCAGCACAACTAGTGAAACAATCATAATTATTAAACTCAGTATTATCCCAATTTTCACTTCTAAAAAACTATACCAATAAGCTAGTAATCCATTATAACTTCTTCCATCTGGTATATCATATTCTATTGGTTGAACAATAGAAAGAACTAAGAAAGAAATGATTGTTAATCCAGAAAGCAAAAGAAAAACAAGTGATATCAATCTATATATTTCAATGGTTTTTAACTCTTTTTTTTCCTTGGGATAATAACTAAAACTATTACCGTCTTCTTTTAACAAATAATCTGTGGAAACATTAAATATTTCTGACAATTTGACTAAATTAACAATGTCTGGCATATAAGTTCCGTTTTCCCATTTGGAGACCGCCTGTCGACTAACATTAAGTTTATTCGCCAAATCCTCTTGAGAGAGATTATGTAATTTTCTTAACTCATAGATTTTTTTGCTGTACATCTCAGCACCTCATTTTATTAGATATATACTTCAAAAAAGAAAATCAACAACAAACTTATAGTTTTAAAAATGTCAACTGAAGGTTGCATAGTTATTATATCTTAAATTAAAAATAAAAACCAGCAATTTAATTTGCTGGTTTAATTCTTTAGATTGCACACTTTTCATAATCGCAAGCTTCATTACTACATTGAATACAACCCTGTTTCTTTATTAATACTGAATGACATATTGGACACAATTCTCGTTCAATTTTTTCTGGTTTGTATTCTTGATTCTCTATTACAACATGTGTTACATATTCTTTTTTCTTACCAGTTTTTTTATTATTCCATAATTCTTCAACATGCATTTTAGGTGCTAAGCCTGGATTTAAATCTTTAGTTTCTGCGTTAAGCCCAGATAAAATGCCTATCTTTGCGCAACGGTCTCTAAAGACTGTAGCACCTTTTAAATTTTTTCTCCATGCTGTTTTATATATTTCCATAACATCTTCAACAGACGCGCTATTAGGTATGTTAAATGTAGAACTAATAGCAGTATCGACATATTTTTGAATTACTGCTTGGACATTTGCACGATCCATAAAATCTATATTTTGTGAAGTTATTTTAGTCCACTCTGGTAATTCAACTGGATCAATTCCAAGTGTTTTTGCCATAGCTAATGGTGTTTTTTCCCAAACTGTTATCTTCTTTTCTTCATCAAATAATGAAATTATTCTTCTAGTATAAGAAATTTGGAAAAACGGCTCAACTCCACCACTCACACCTAAAATATTTGATATTGATCCAGTTGGAGCTATGCTCAATAATCTAGAATTTCTCATACCATATTTTTTGATTAGTTCATCAGTTTCTTTATTTATTACAGTTTTATAAAATTTGGATGAAGATATTTTCTCATAATCATAAGCAGGGAATACTCCTTTTTCTTTTGCATTAAGCGCAGATGCGCGAGCTGCTTGATTAATCATTCTGCTCATGAGTTCATCTATAAAATCCAAGAATTGTTGCGAACCATAAGGTAGATTCATACTCAAGGCTAAATCTGCTAATCCCATTACACCAAGTCCAACTTCACGATACTTTGTTACGTGATCACGTTGTTCTTTAAGTGCATGTCTATCCCCAAGAAGAGTTAATAAATCATCTAATGAATAAATCATTTCTTCAACTACGTGGTCAAATCTTTCCCAATCATAGTAGGCTTCTTCATTAAAAGGATTTTTAACAAAAGCATTAAGATTAACGCTACCTAGATTGCATGAGCCATGTGCCATTAACGGTTGTTCTCCACATGGATTTGTAGCTGTGAATTTAACTTCATCATACTCGCTTAAAAAGTGAT
>Ga0265294_10011031_pt1 | contig 10202 bp, 4 predicted proteins | sample MunlanPumphouse3_FD_192504 | JGI IMG/M metagenome (GOLD analysis project Ga0265294, IMG submission 192504) | Groundwater microbial communities from a municipal landfill in Southern Ontario, Canada - Pumphouse #3 | ecosystem: Environmental > Aquatic > Deep subsurface > Groundwater | place...
AAATATTGCATTGGTTTTCCTTGTTTTTAATTGGTTTTAATTTTTACTTTATATTATATTTAATGCGAATAAAAAAGTAAGGGGATAAATAAGCACGTTCATGTATCGATATAAAAATCCCATTTTGACATTAACATGCAAAACGTCTTCCATCTTTTTTCCCTCACTTAATTTCTTCATCATTGAGAGCTTAAAAGCGACATCAATAAATTTTATTATAAGCATTGCATACATCAAAAATGAATCCATATGTAAATAAATGGTTAAAAATAGAACATAAAAAAAAGTGGGATTTAAAATAAAAAAAGTAAAAAGGGATTTTTGATACACTAAAAAGTTGTTATAAATAACACCGTATAAGGTGTCTGATTTTTGCCAATTGGCTTCAAAAAGCTCTAAGGCAACGAACAGAAAAAATAAGAATATGAGATTATCCATGTTGTAACCTTAACAACGAAGCCGAAGCTTCATTGTTGAGTTTTTACTTTGTAGAAAAAATGATTTTTTTGTCTTTGTATAAACCAGTTCCAACAGGAATAGTTCGTCCAATTACAACGTTCTCTTTTAAGTCTTCTAACATATCCATTTTCGCACTAATAGCAGCTTCAGTTAATACTTTAGTTGTTTCTTGGAACGATGCAGCTGAAATAATAGAATCCGATGTTACTGCGGCTCTTGTAATACCTAATAATAATGGCTCACCAATAGCAGGTTCTCCACCAAGTTTTACAATTCTTTCATTTTCAATTTTAAATCGTTTTTTAGAAACCATATCACCTACAATAAACTTCGTATCTCCACCATCTAAAATAGAGACTTGTCGTAACATTTGAGATAAAATAACCTCAATGTGTTTATCGGCAATATTTACCCCTTGTGATCGGTAAACTTGTTGTACTTCAGAAACAATAAAGAAGTGCAGTGCTTTTTCACCTAATATTCTTAAAATATCGTGTGATGCCACTTGACCATCTGTTAAAGCTTCTCCTGCGTGAACAAACTCTCCCTCGTGAACTAAAATTTGTTTAGATTTTTCAACCATATACTCAACTCGTCCACCAATTTCATCGGTTACGATAATTCGTTGTTTATTTCTAAGCGCTTTTCCAAATGAAACCACTCCATCAAATGAGGCAAGAACGGCAATATTTTTGGGTCGTCTTGCTTCAAACAATTCAGATACTCTAGGAAGACCTCCCGTAATATCTTTTGATTTTTGAGTAGCTTTTGGTGTTTTACCAATAATATCAGCCACTTCAACTTTTTGCCCATCACTGACGTTTAATGCCGTTTTAGGGTCAAGTGTATATCTTAAGATATTTGAACTGCTTGTTGAAATCAACACCGTTGGTTTGTATCCACTTGGAACATACTCATTTACGACCAATTTAGATGTACCCGTTAATTCATCGTATTGCTCAGAAACCGTAACACCTGGAATAATATCTTCAAACGAGATAGTTCCTGATTGTTCTGCAATCGTTGGATTCGCATAAGGATCCCACTCAGCAATAACAACTTGTTCGTGTGTTTGAGGTGAAGAAATTACCGTATCTTTTTGAACTTCTGAATTATCATCTAACTCTAAAACTGAACCTCGTGCCACATAATGTCGTAATGCTTCTCGGTCATCATTGTCAACAATAACAGCAAAGAATCCTTTTTCATCGACTTTTTGACCCGCTTTAATGTCGTGTCGTCTTTCAATGTAATCCCCAGTTAATTTATAGTATTTAATCAACCCTTTAGAACCAGAAATCACTTTTGATGTAATTGGCGCCCCATCTTCAACTTTTAATTCAGCTGCAAATGGAATTCGATTTGGAACATTCCATCCATCTTTAATCATTTCAACCACTGATTCATTGGCTTCTACGACATCACCTGTTGCATAAGGTAAATACAATTTCCCATCAATTTTTCCAGAAACACCTGCAAGCTCATTGGCTTTAGCCACATCATTTTTTCGTAAATAATATTTTTTCGTTTGCTCACCATTTGAAATGGTTAAAATGGTCTCTTCGTGAATCGTTTCAACAGTTACTTTTCCTTTAAATGGTGCATTGATTTTTGGTTCAACCAATAAAATCCCTGCATTTCTTCGGTTAGAAACAATTTTTGTACCACTTTTTGTTGTGTGTGTTTTGATGTTGTAATATCGGATAAATCCTTCTTTATCAACACGTAATTGTCTCTCAGTTTGTGTCGCACTCGCTGTTCCCCCAACGTGGAAGGTTCTTAGTGTCAGCTGTGTTCCTGGCTCCCCAATTGATTGAGCGGCAATAACTCCAACGGCTTCACCTGGATTGGCTTTTCGTTGCTCACCAAGATTTAGACCATAACATTTTGAACATAAACCATGCTCAACTTTACACGTTAATGGCGTTCTAATAACCACTGATTTCACTTCGGCTTCTTTGACTACTTTGGCATTTTCTTCTGTGATTAATGTTCCTTCTGGGAATAAAATCTCATTTGAAATTGGGTCAATAATATCTTCAGCAGTAACTCGACCTGTAATTCTCTCTTCTAAACTTTCAATTAACTCATTACCACTTGAAATATCCGTAATTTCGATACCTTCATGTGTTCCACAATCTTCGATTGTGATTCTTACATTTTGAGATACGTCAATGAGTTTTCTCGTTAAGTACCCAGCATTTGCTGTTTTAAGTGCCGTATCCGCTAAACCTTTTCTAGCACCATGCGTAGAAATAAAGTACTCAAGTACGTTTAGTCCTTCTTTAAAGTTAGAAATAATTGGCGTTTCAATAATAGAACCATCTGGCTTCGCCATAAGTCCCCTCATCCCTGAAAGCTGTCTGATTTGCGCAGCAGATCCTCTTGCCCCTGAGTCTGCCATCATATAAATAGAGTTAAACCCATCTTTATCCGACTCAACCAAAGACATCATCTCTGTTCCCAAAGTATTGTTAACTTCTGTCCAAATATCAATAATTTTATTGTATCTTTCTTGTTCTGTTAATAACCCTTGTCCAAACTGTTTTTGAACTTCAATCACTTCTTTTTTCGATTTAGCAATGTGCTCTGGTTTAGTTGCAGGCACTTTAATATCATCAATTGATACCGAAATTCCAGCATCCGTTGCATATCTGAATCCAAGGTTTTTTAAGTCATCTAAAAATCGTGGTGTTACTCTGTATCCACCGTGTTTATAAATATAATCAACTAAAATACCAATATCTTTTTTCTTTAAAATTTTATTCCATAATTCAACTGGAACAAAATCAGGTAAAATTTGGTGAACAATCAATCTTCCCACAGTTGTGTGAATGATTTTATCCCCTAATTTTGTTCTGATTTTGGCATGTAAATCCACTTTTTTGCAATCAAGTGCAATAATGGCTTCATTGACATCCGTAAATAATTTATGCTCACCAATAACCCCATCTTTTGCCAATGATAGATAATAAATACCTAAAATCATATCTTGTGATGGAACAGCAATGGCTCGCCCAGATGCTGGTAATAAGATGTTCATTGAAGACATCATTAAAATTTTAGCTTCTGCAATAGCTTCTTGAGACAATGGAACGTGCACGGCCATTTGATCCCCATCGAAGTCCGCGTTGAATGCAGAACATACTAATGGGTGCAATTGAATCGCTTTTCCATCAATTAATACAGGGTGAAATGCTTGAATTGACAATTTGTGTAGCGTTGGTGCTCTGTTTAATAAAACAGGATATTCATCAACGATTTCACTTAAACATTCCCATACTTCATTGGTTTCACTTTCAATCAATCGCTTCGCTGATTTAAGAGTCGTTGCATACCCTTTTTCTTCTAACTTAGCCATCAAGTGTGGTTTAAACAACTCCAATGCCATTTTTTTAGGAATACCACATTGATCCATATTTAAAGAAGGTCCTACGACAATAACTGACCGTCCAGAAAAGTCAACCCTTTTCCCAAGTAAGTTTTGTCTGAATCGTCCTTGTTTCCCTTTGATAATTTCAGAGAGAGATTTTAAAGGTCGTTTATTGGCACCTTTAACGGCATTGGCTGTTTTACCATTGTCAAATAAAGCATCTACGGCTTCTTGAAGCATTCTTTTTTCATTTCTGATAATAATTTCAGGAGCATCAAGTTCTGTTAATCGTTTAAGTCGGTTATTTCTGTTAATAACACGTCTGTAAAGGTCATTTACGTCAGATACCGCAAATTTTCCACCATCAAGAGCAACCAATGGTCTTAAATCGGGTGGTAAAACAGGTAATTGTGTTAACATCATCCACTCTGGCTTATTTCCAGAGTTAATGAAGTTTTCAACAATTTTTAATCGTTTAATAATGGTTTTTCGTTTTGCTTCCGATTTTGTGCTGTGCATATCTTCTTTTAAAACAACCAACAATTCGATTAAATCTAAATTTTCAAGTAATTCTCGAACAATATCTCCACCCATTTTAGCTTCAAATCCACTGTGGTCAAAATGTTCTACAATCGTTCGGTATTGTTCTTCATTTAAAATATCGTATTTTAAAACCGGTTTAGTTTTTTCATTGTCATAAAACGCATCAGATGGTTCAGATACAATGTATGCTTCATAATATAATACTCTTTCTAAGTCTTTTAATTTAACACCTAAAAGCGTACCAATTCGTGAAGGAAGTGAACTTACCATCCAAATGTGAGCAACAGGTGCAACTAAATCAATGTGCCCCATTCTGTGTCGTCGTACTTTACTTGAAGTAACTTCAACTCCACATTTTTCACACACAACACCTTTGTATCGCATTTTTTTATATTTACCACAAAGACACTCATAATCTTTGACGGGTCCAAATATTTTGGCACAAAAAAGCCCATCTCGTTCAGGCTTTAATGTTCTATAATTAATGGTTTCTGGTTTTTTAACTTCGCCATTTGACCAAGAAAGAATTTTCTCAGGACTTGCCAGTCTTAACTGGAAAGCTGAAAAATCTTGTGGTCTTTCTAACTCTTTAATCTCGATTGCTTGTAGAATTTTGTTACTGCTCATTGTCTTCTTCCACCTCGTCAAAAATTTCAACATCTAATCCAAGAGCTTTTAACTCTTTGGTTAATACAAAGAATGTTTCAGGAACACCTGATCTTGGAACATTTTCACCGTTTGCAATTGCTCTGTATGCTCGAGTACGTCCTTCAACGTCATCCGATTTAGTCGTTAACATCTCTTTAAGTACATTGGTTGCACCATACGCTTCTAACGCCCAAACTTCCATTTCCCCAAATCGTTGCCCACCGAATAAGGCTTTTCCACCAACGGGTTGTTGAGTGACTAAAGAGTAAGGACCAGTACTTCGTGCGTGAACTTTTTCATCAACTAAGTGGTGCAGTTTTAACATGTACATATATCCCACGTTAACTCGTTCTTTCATTTTATCGCCGGTTTTACCATCATAAAGAACACATTTTCCATCGGTATCGATTTTTGCCAATTCAAACAGTTTAATAAACTCATCTTCTTTAACACCATCAAATACTTGTGTCGCAAATCGAACACCTTGTGACCAATCTCGTCCGTATTCAATTAACTCATCATCACTTAAATTTTCCATGAACTTTTTACCGTTCATTAATTTAGCCAAATCTGCAATTTCAGACATTTTAGCTCGTAAATCACTTACAAATTCTGCTTTTTTAGCGTCAAAAATATCTTGGATTTGGTCTCCTAATTTTTTACCCACTAAACCTAAGTGAACTTCTAAAATTTGCCCAATGTTCATCCGTGAAGGAACTCCCAGTGGATTTAAAATAACGTCAACTGTTGAACCATCTTCTAAGTATGGCATATCAACTTGAGGAACAATATTAGAAACAATACCTTTGTTTCCGTGTCGTCCTGCCATTTTATCCCCAACTTTGATTTTTCGTTTGGTGGCAATATACACTTTAACTTGTTTAATCACTCCACTTGCCAAAATATCATCGTGTTCTAATACTTGAAGTTTCTCTTCATGTTCAGTTCGTAATGCTGATTTTTCTTTAATAAAATACTCTTTGATTTCATTAAATTTATTTTCAATATCTCCACCAAAAGAAGCGACCACTTTTTTCAAGGCAAATCGGTTGACTCCTGCGATTACATCAACAGGAATTGTTCCACCTTTTTTGTAATCAACCCCATCAATTTCAACATCTTTAGCCAATGTTGCTTTGCTTAAAAGGCTATTGATTTTTAAAATTTCTTCACGATCTAACATTAAAAGTTTATCGTGGTGTTTAATATCTAATTCAGATTTTTCAGATTCAATGGCAATTTTTGCACGTTCATCTTTTTCGTATCCTTTTTTAGTAAATACTTTAACATCCACAACGGTACCTTCCATTGAAGTTGGGCAATACAGAGATTTGTTAATCACATGACCTGCTTTTTCTCCAAAGATTGCTCGTAACAATCTCTCTTCAGGCGTAGGTTTAATTTCACCTTTTGGTGTAACTTTTCCGACTAAAATCATTCCAGGTTTTACAAAAGTTCCAACTTTTACGATTCCAGAAGCATCAAGGTGAGAAATTGATTCCTCTTTAACACCCGGTAAATCTCGAGTAATCTCTTCATTTCCATGTTTAAGTTCTCTTGCTTCTAACTCTTTTTCATAAATATGAACAGAAGTAAATGCATCGTCTTTAATCAATCGTTGAGATAGAACAATCGCATCTTCGTAGTTGTATCCATTCCATGGCATAAACGCAACCATAGCATTAACCCCAACAGCTAATTCACCTTTGTCCATTGATGGACCATCAGCTATGACTTGACCTTTTTCAACAATATCTCCTTCTTTAACGGCAATTCGTTGCCCAAAAGAGGTGTTGTTATTGGTTCGTACGTTTTTATTGACATAATAATGGTCAATAAATGCCCCATTTTCATCTTCACCACGTACATAAATATTTTTAGCATCGGCTTTTTCAACCACACCTGAACGGTCTGCTTTAATTGCTTCCCAGGCATCTCGTGCAACAGTTTTTTCTAATCCTGTTCCAACAATTGGTGCGCTTGGTCGTAACAATGGTACGGCTTGTCGCATCATATTTGATCCCATTAAAGCACGGTTTGCATCATCGTGTTCTAAGAATGGAATTAAAGAAGCCGCAACCCCCATAACCATTTGTGAAGAGATATCAATTAAATCAACTTTTGATCTTTCAACCAATAAAATCTCACCATCTTGTCTTGCTTCAATTAAAGCTTCAACAATTTTTCCATTGGCATCCACTTTAGTAGAACCTGGAGCGATGACTAAACCTTCTTCAAGTGTTGCTGTCATGTAGATGATTTCATCTGTTACCATACCATCAACCACTTTTTTATACGGAGCTTCAATAAATCCTAAATCATTGACTTTAGAAAAAGTAGATAAAGTATTAATTAAACCAATGTTTTGTCCCTCTGGTGTTTCAACCGGACAAATTCTTCCGTAATGAGTTGGGTGAACGTCTCTCACTTCAAATCCAGCTCGCTCTTTTACAAGTCCACCCTCACCTAATGCAGAGAGTCTTCGTTTGTGAGTCACTTCAGATAATGGATTGGTTTGATCCATAAATTGAGAAAGTTGTCCACTGGTAAAAAACTCAGTAATCGTTGAAGTAATCATTTTAGAGTTAACTAAATCATGCGGCATTAAATCTTCTAATGTTCCACTTAACGTCGTCATTTTATCTCGGATGGCTTTTTGCATTTTAATAAGCCCTGAGTGTAACTCATTGGCCAATAACTCACCAATCGCTCTGATTCTTCTGTTACCTAAGTGATCTCTGTCATCAATATGTCCATGCCCTGATTTAACTTTAACAAGGTATTGAACTGTTTTAATCACGTCTTCATACGTTAATGTGGTTACATATTCTGGAACTTTCACATCTAACTTATGATTCATCTTCATTCTTCCAACTTTAGTTAAGTCGTATCTTTCTGGATCAAAGAATAATTTTTTAACAAAATCTTTTGCCGCTTCTTTAGTAACTGGTTCACCTGGTCGCATCACTTTATAAATACGAATGGCGGATAAATCATTTTCATCTTCTATTTGTTCTGTTTGTTTAAGAAGTTTTAAGCTTTCTGCATCGGCTTTAAAGGCATTAATAATAGAATCATCAACACCGGTTGCCAAGTCATTAGCAATATCAAACGATTCAAATCCTAAATCAAGCAGTTTTTTTAATTTTAACTCATCAAGATGTGTTAATCCATCGTATAACACTTCTCCTGATTCTGGGTCAAAAATAGCATTGGCAGTGTATCTGTCCATTAAAAGTTCGATGGGATACTCAACTAAGGCTAAACCACCCTCTGCTAAAGCATTGGCTTTTCTGGTTGTAAGTCTTTTCCCAGCAGCTAATACTAAATTCCCTTTGTCATCTTTTAAATCAAATTCAATTCTTCCTGTAAAATCATCAGGATTAAATTTCATTAAAAACTTATTGTTTTTAATTTTAATATTTAAAATTGGGTAGAAAAGTTTAATAATATCTTCTTTAGAGTAACCTAATGCTCGAAATAAAATAGTAACAGGTACTTTTCTTCGTTTATTAATTCTAACATACAATACATCTTTTGCATCGTATTCAAAGTATAACCAAGAACCTCTGTCTGGGATAATTTGCCCAGTATAAATCAATTTATTGTGTGAAGTAGCAGACTCTTCTTCTTTAAAAATAACACCTGGAGATCGATGTAATTGATTCACAACGACTCTTTCAACCCCATTGACAATAAAAGAAGTTCTGTCTGTCATTAATGGAATTTCTCGAACAAATAAAGATTGCTCTTTCATGTCTTTAACACCGATTTTTTCACCGGTTTTTTCATCAAGTTCCCATAATGTTAATCGAACATTAATTTTTAAAGGAATAGAGTAAGTTAAACCTCTGACCATTGACTCTCGTACATCGTATTTTGGTTTCCCAACTTCCGTACCTAAATACTCAAGAGTAATTCTGTTTTGTGCATCATGAATTGGAAATACCGATTTAAAAACTTTTTCAATACCTGAAGTCGTTCTGTCGTCTTGTCCTATCATTAAAAAATTATCGTAACTGTTTTGTTGTAGCTGTAGTAAATTTGGAATTTCAATCTTTTGTGGATTTTTGGCAAAATCAACTCGTAGTCTATTTCCAGATTTTAAAGAATTTAGCATTGTTAACCTCATATAAATTAATAAAGATTACTTTTTATTTAAAAGCGCAAAAAGCACCTTTAAAGGATAGGGTTAGAATTTTGCTTTAAACTCTCACCTTAACCTTTAAAGATGCTAACGAAAAATGCGAAGCCATCGGGCTTCGCTATTTATTTAGAAATTAATTATTTAACTTCTACTTTTGCTCCAGCAGCTTCTAATTGTGCTTTGCAAGCTTCAGCATCATCTTTAGAAATTCCTTCTTTAATTGTTGAAGGAGTTTGCTCTGCAGCTTCTTTAGCTTCTTTTAATCCAAGACCAGTTAATGCTCTAATTTCTTTAATAACATTAATTTTTTTGTCTCCTGCATCTAAGATAATAACATCGAATTCAGTTTTTTCTTCAACTGCTTCAACAGCAGCAACAGCTCCACCAGCAACCGCAACAGGTTGTGCAGATACACCAAATTTTTCTTCAAATTCTTTTACTAACTCAGATAATTCTAATACAGATAATCCAGAGATAAATTCTAATACGTCTTCTTTAGAAATTGCCATTTCATATTCCTTTGTGTTTTTTTGTTTTATTAATTACAGTGCTTATGCAGCTGTTTCTTCTTTTTTTCTTCTAAGTGCATCAAGACCAATAGTAAAGTTTCTAACAGGCCCCATCCATACAGATGCAAGCATTCCAAGAAGCTCTTCTCTTGATGGTAATTTAGCGAATGCATTAACCGTATCAGCCGTTGAAATTTTACCTTCAATGATACCTGATTTAATTGCAAATTTTTCTTTGTTTGCACTGGCAAATTGATCAGCCACTTTACAAGCAGCGATTTGGTCGTCAGACCAAAGAAAAATATTCGTTCCTGTTAATTCAACATCACCCAATTGAGCATTTCTTGCAGCAACTGTTACTAATGTATTTTTAGCGACTTGAACTTTCGTTCCATTCGCTCGTGCGTCTTTTCTTAATACTTCTAACTCTTTATGAGTTAATCCTTTATAGTCACAAACTACGATAGCTTGAGATACTTTAAATTCTGCAGTTAAAAAATCAACGATTTCAGATTTTTGTTGT
>Ga0265294_10011033_pt1 | contig 10202 bp, 15 predicted proteins | sample MunlanPumphouse3_FD_192504 | JGI IMG/M metagenome (GOLD analysis project Ga0265294, IMG submission 192504) | Groundwater microbial communities from a municipal landfill in Southern Ontario, Canada - Pumphouse #3 | ecosystem: Environmental > Aquatic > Deep subsurface > Groundwater | place...
TGTTGTAGTACCTGCTGCAGGATCTAATATCATCTTGTCGGAGGACGACGGATTAACAACGTTGCCGTAATAGAGGTATTCGTCTACACAACAATACTGTGCGATATAAGCACACTTTCTTGCATAGATAGTAATTTGCGTGGCGTTGTATGTGAAATAAAGATAAGGTTCCTGTGCGGCGCTGCTTATCTTCTTGATTAGATTGAATAGGGCGGGAGTGGTGTTGCTCCTGCCTCTTACTAACATGTATTTTGCATAGATGACGTTTTTATTGTTTGCGCAGCCATATATAGTGAATATAACGGCGCAGTTATAGGGAACATTCACACTAAACGCGTTGAGGATCGTTGTACTATCGTTAGCGAGAGATCCTCCGAAGCTCCCGATCTTGTCGCCGGAGTTTCTTCCATATACTCCATCCGGGAGTGTCTTTGTTCCGTTTGCCGTTTCATCGCCGTTTGTATGCATAAGGTTGTTAGGCGTTCCGCTTCCGGTCTGACTAACCCAATTAGCCGTGACGAGCGTCTTATCAGTCGCTCCGCTCGCAGGATCCGCAGCCTGCATCCTGCCATTTGCGTCACGAATCCCTATGCTGTTAGCAGTAGTTCCATCCACTACGGACGTTTCTCCCTGCGTCGCTCCCGTGTGCGTATAAGCCTTGAGCGAGCTGCCGGAGGTAATCTTATCCACCTTATTCGGAACATCCGTAGCGAGCTGCGCGACCGTCGGATCGTTAGCGACGGCGGTCGCGGCAGCGGTGGGAATACTCGCCGACAGGGTGTTTATGTTTCCTTGCAGCGTACTATCCGCGTTCTGCCTCGCAAGCTGCTCCGAGGTGATAGCCGAGGAGCACGCGCTGATAGCCGCCTTGTTGACGTCGATATCGGTCTGCACGTCCGAGTTACCGTCGCTCGGAATATCTCCTGCATCGAGAGCCACCGCTCCGGTCTGTCCGTTGACACTGCTTACCGCCGCAGCCGGGAGCTGCGAGGTGTCGAGCGAGATCTCTATCTCATGCTGCAGATGGTCGTCTGTGATGACGACGGCGGGATCTCTGCTGACGATCTTCACGTCTCCCTGTCCGTCTCCCTCGATTCCGTTGATGCTGTGCAGCTTCTTACCTAACTCGTCCCATATCTCGGCGATCCTTTCCTTAAGGCGGCATATCGCGCCGCCGTACGGCACGTCCTGTCTCGGCATGTTATTACTCTCCTGTAATCTCCTTTCATTGTATTAAATCTAAGCGCACTCCGCGGGCGAAGAGCGCGGCGATATACGCTTTTCCCTCCGGAGGTATGTTCCCTTTTACCTCGAGTCCCTCGATGCGGAGTCCTCCGCCTGTGCTCACGATCTGCGAGCAATCGACCGCATAAGAGTCGGTGACATAACCGAGCTCGCTCTGCTCTGCGGTGATCTCTGCGGCTCTCGGAGGGTCTGGCTGCATCTTCACGATACACCATCCAAAGGTGTCGCCGTACTTTCCGAAGGGTTCGATACCTCTGCGCCCGCGTGCCGTCACGATCATTGCGGCGGTCTGCGAGGACGTGAGCTTATCGACAGCCTCCTGCGTCCTGTTGTCGTAGTGTCCCGAGGTGACGTAATTCGTAGCGGTGCTGATAGCTCCGGTGGCGATGCCTGCCACCGCTCCCGCTATGGTTCCGAGTCCGGGGAGGACCATCGAGCCGGCGATAGCTCCGCCGATCGCGGAGGTGCCGACGCCCGCGATACCGTTGATGGCGTTCTGATTCTTTTGGATCTCGCGCATCTGGATATCATACGCACGTTCGCCGGTGTAGTTGTAGCTCTGCCAAGCGTTCTCCGTTACCGGCAGAGAAGGGAGAGGGAAGGAGAAGAGCCTCCCTTCCGAGGCGTAGGCAAGCTTGCTATAATCGCCTGCCGCGGCGTCGTAGTCGCTCTTGGTCGCGAGGTAGAACATGACGTTCGCACCGCTCGAGCCGACGTCGATCTGCTCGATGATGTAGCGGAATTGCAGACCCCACGGCGCGGTGAACATCTCCGTACCGGTGGTGTCCTCGAATACATACTTTAGGAGGTCGTCCGTCTTGACGGCCTCTCCCATGTCGAAGACGGCCGTAACCGTGCTTCCGCTATTGTAATACTCATACGCAGCATATGATCCGTGAGTGTAGACGTCCGATTCCGACGCGCTCATAGGAGATACCCAAGCTCCGATAACAGCGTTGGCATTGAGACCGAGCTTCTCCTCGATGAGACCTCCATAAACGTCGTCCCATGAGGGAGTGGTGTAGGTCTGGCCGTTGTATGAGATGGATACTCCCGGCTGCCAATTGAGGTAGGTGATGGTAGTCTGATTCGTGTTCGGGTCTGTCTCCGTGTATGATACGATCACCCATGCGTTCTTCTGATTGTTGACGGAAGGCATGAGGTTCTTGGCGCTCTGCTGCACCCACATTCTCGGGATGTTAGGACTCGGCCTGGCGAGGCTTGCCGGTCCTCTCCGGATCCTGCCCGCTCCGAGTTCATAGAGAGGATAGGGAGTCCTTCCGAGGGTCTCGTCCGTCTTTGCGGCATACCTCCAATACTCTCCGGTGAGGTAGTAGTCCACGTGCCACCTTATGCGGGTGTTCGAGGAGGGACCTTTTGTCGCCACGGGGTCGATATTGTCTATCCATCCGATCAGATAGTATGGATGAGAAGGCGATATGCTCGAGGTCTAAATGCAGATCAATTCCGGGTGTTCCATGATCGGGGGAAGGAGGGTTTCGAGATAGTCCAGACTGATGGGGAGCTCCATCTCGTCGAGCTCGTGGCCTTTCCTGGGTGTGACGTTGACGAAGCGGTGGGTCCTGTTGCGGATCTCCGGGAGATTGGTAAAGGGAACGACGGCCACCGGGAATACGGGCTTATGGAAGCTGTTCTCGTAGTATTTCGTATAGACGGGGTTCCCGTTATCGGTTCCCGTCTGTATCTCGAAGCATGGATAAAGATTGACTTGTCTGAAGGTCGTCATTCAAAGGCCCCAATAGAACAGCTTGTCGAATTCCCGCGCCCAGGTCTCGAAGGGATTCTCGACAGCATCTCCGTATTCCCTTACAGTCGCAGGCTCGAGCCCGCCGTAGGTCTTCTGTTCGTAGTCGGTGCGGTTCTGATCTGCGAGGTAATCGGCGGCGATGGCACCCTGCACCGCGACCTCGGGAGGATCGTAATTCCTATTGACGGAGTTGCTCTCTATCTTGCCGTCGGAGAGGTCTATCTCCTTATTCTGCGCGGCGAGAGCGGCGAGCCTTGCCTGGTATTCGCTCCAGACTCTGAATTTCACCTCATACCTTCCGTCGATCTCGGCGGCTTTCGCCTTGACGCAGCGCTCCCAATAGGTCTTGTCGGCATTGCCGATTCCGGTGTCATGGAAGCGGTTCCACATGGCGAGACGCTTCTCGGAATAGTATGAATCGGACGTCGGGAAGATGGTCTCGAAGACGTCCTCTCCATCATCCGGATCGTTGAGAATCGAGTAAGGAGTAGGCTGGCAATACATTTCAAATCAACCCCAGGAAGGTCGCCCACCCGGTAGGCAGGACAGCCGCGAGAGCGACGATGACAGCTCCGAGCTTATACCAGAGCTTACGACAGTCCTCGGCCTGGTGGCGCTCGCACGCCCTTACCTCCCTGCGGAGCTCCTCGAGATCCGCGGCAACGTCCTCGATATGGCGGACGGCCTGGCAGTTGTGGGTTTCGCATGTTCCGCATACGTGTTTCTCGCTCATAGGGATTTCCAGGTCATTCTGCAGCATCGTCCGCGCTCTCCTTCTCTTTATTGTTATCTGAATAATCGTTCGGGTTGCCGAGGAGACCGGGGACGGCCTCGACTCTCAATCCGGGGAGGACGTCCTGCACCTTCTCGCAGAAGCGCCTCCTAATCTCCAGGTCCCTCTCGAGGCGGAGCCTAAGCTCCTGGGCGATGGATAAGGTCTCCTCGGGCGATACGCCGGAGGCCTTCTCGGTGCCTGCGCTGCGGATCCCGAACCTGGCGAGGATCTCGCAGTCGATGTCGTTGATGGTCTTGATGATGCTCTCGGTATGATCCTTCGCGCCCAGGTCGATTGCTTTGGCTTCGACGGCGGTCTTGTCGAGCGTGAAGATGACAGGCTTCCAGCCGTCCACGGCTTCGGCGCACTCCTTCGCGTTGAGCTCGGAACCGATGGTGCCCTGCACGATGACCGGCTGGCTCATGCCCTTGATGTTGGTCTTCATGCACCTCCATGCGTCGGCCATGAGCTGGCAGAGGCCTTCGACCTCATCCGCCGGGATGTAGGGCAGGAATACGGTAGGGCCCTCGTGGGGCTGGAGCCATTCCTGCGGGATGTTCACGCCGTCGCATTTGGGGAACCAATTCAACGGCTGCCCGTAGATTCCCCAGAGTCCGACGGAACCTCCGGCGAGCTGCATCTCGCCGAAGGCCTCCGCCGTTCCGAGAAGGCCGTAGCGGTAGATCATCCTCTCGGGCCAGGAGGGGTCCATCCCATCCGGTCCTCCGAGCCAGCGGAACCTGGAGGAGTAGGTGTCCTCATAGTGGCGGAGGAGCGCGTCGGTGTCGATGAGCTCCATCGCGTTCCTTTCGCCTTTCGAGAGGACTGAGAGGGGACGGGTAGGCATGCTTAAGCCCTCCTCTTGAGGATTGCGGCCTTGAGGCTTGCCTTCGCGTCCTTGCCGTACCTCTTGAGCACGTCGCGGACCTCGCCGATGGTGACGAATCCGTCGCAGTCGGCGTCGAGTTTGTCGAGGATCTCGAGGAGAGTGTCCTTCGGGATCCCGATCTTCCATATTCCGAACATGATGTTCACCGCTCCGTTTACTGTGTATTGAACAGCACGCCGCACGCAGGGTTACCGCGGTAGACTCCGAGGGCGGATGCCCCGCCGAGGTTGTAGCCGGTCATCCTCTGCTCGACGCACCTCTGGCTCTCTACGTTGTCCCATGCGACCTGCTCGGAAAGGGAGTCCCTGTCGATGAGCACCGCTCCGAGCCTCTTGTTGGTGTAGGAGGCGTTGGTGGGCAGTTCTGCGAAGGCGGGGATCTCGACGATCTCAGCGAAGGTGCGGAGGTATTCCCTGGCGGTCCTGGTGGGAACCTGCTTGGCCGCTCCGTCGAGGGCCCATGCGTTGTCCATCGCGTTGAGCACCCTGGTCTCCATGATGAGGAGAGGGTCCTCGAGGCAGAAGGTGTTGATTCCGAGCTTGGAGTAGGCGGTGCCTTCCTCCTTCATCTCGGCGGCGTGGTCCTGGAGGGTCTTGCACAGGGTGAGAGCGTCGGATGCGCTGGCAAATGCTGGCAGGGTTCCCTGCACGAGTGCGGGCATGACGATTCCGATGTCCTCGATCTCTCCGGTGTAACCCTTGATGTTGGGTGCGTAGGTGACGGAGCTTCCGGTACCGTCGGAAGACTCGGTAGAGCTCACGGACCTGGTTCCGTCGATGACGTCAGAGACGAGCTGGATCTCCGCGTTCCTCTTGAGGGCTGCGAGGGCCTTGTAGGGAGTGCGGAGCTTCTGTGCGACGTAGTCCCCGACCTCGGCGGCGTTCATGACGTTCTGAGAGATCTCCCTGTCCCATACGGAGATGTTGAGGCTCCAGGCGAGGTTGATGACGTCGAGCTGTCCCACGGCGGTGGCGTTGCCGAAAGGCACGCAGCGTCCGGAGTTCTTGGCGTTGGCCGCTCCGTCGATGAATCCGATGTGCTCGAGACCGGCTCCGTAGGGCATGCTGCCCTTCTTGAAGTAGGTGTCGAGGTTGCCCTCCTTGATCCTGGTCTCGTGCACGATGACCTTGCTGATCTTGGGGAGGAGTCCCTGGATGGATGCGATGTTTGCCAATTTGGCGGCGGTCGCTTCCTCTTCAAAGGCCATGAGAGGCTCATTGGGTCTGATTCCGGATGCGATCTCCTGTCCTGCGAATCTATCAAAGTTAGACATTTACTTACTCTCCTTTCTTGAATCCCAACTTAGCGAGGGCCGCCTCATAGGCGGCGTCGAAGTCGGCTTTTGTCTGGTCGACCTTCGCCTTCTCCGGGGCGTTGGCGTTTGCCTGTGCTCCGGAGAGTGCTGTGATCTTGGCGTCGTAGCCCTTGGATTTCTCCTCGAGGGCGGTGACCTTCTCAACGAGTGCGATGTTGGCGACCTTCAGCTCGTCGATTACTTTCTGATAATCGGGAGTAGTAGGTGCCGGGGTTCCTTCTTCTGGCGCTCCTGTCATGTTATACACCTGCCCGGAGGATATGCCGAAAGCATACGGCCGCGCGGATCGTAGGTCTTACGTGCTTTTCCGCTCCTCCGGGCATGTAAGTATTACGTTGTGTATATAAACGTGTTACTGACAGGTAATTATAAATATCTGACTTGGCAATATGTCAATTAGTCCGAAACGGACAGGATGGTTAAAGAGAATGAACCAGGAAGCAAGAGCATACGAAAAGCATGGGACCGCAGCCACCGCCTCGGCGGCGAGCGCCTTCCTCTCATGGTATGTAGACCATGCGGAGGAGATCGACAGGATCACCGGGCAGCTTCACAAGCCCTACGAGACCTACGTCACCGTGAAGGAGATCCTCGAGGAAGGCCTCCGCGAACTGCAAGGAGCCGGCGACTACTTCGCGCACGCCGAAAGCGAGAGCGAGAATGACGAGGACTGCCGTCCTCTCTTCTCCGAGCACGAGCGCTCGGAGAAGGATGCACTATGGGAGGGACAAGAATGATGACCGACCTCCCTCACCATGTCTACCTCGCGCTCTCCAATCTGGAGCAGAAGGTCAAGGAGCTCGAGAAGGAAGCCATGCGCAGAGCCGATGCCAACATCGAGGACGCGGATGAGCTCGCCTTCTGGGCAGCCTATGCCTGCGGCGTAGGCGATGCGCTCGACATGATCAAGGAGACGGCAGACCACATTTAAATAGACAAACTGACTATCAGACAATACAGGAGTGCTACTATGCGTGTAAGACCGCAGATAAGCTTCTCGAGGGAGGAATACGACGCCGTGCGCAAGGCATACGCCGCATACATCCTCTCCGAAGAAGCACCGGAAAGTATCAACGTTTGGATGAAGGACATCATAATGAAGGAAGTGAAAGAATGAAGCTTAGCGAGATGAAGAACAGAGTGAGCGGACTCCCCGACGGATTCGACGGAGTCAAAATGAGCTGGGACGAGGTCAAGGAGACCTTCGAGATCAAGAAGGCCTGCATCCTCGAGAGGGACAAGAAGGACGACCTCGGACAGCCCATCCTCTACAAGCAGGGACCCAAGCAGGGCCAGCCTATCCCAGACAGGCAGGTCGCCTTCGCCATTGAGACCGTCTCCGGAAAGAGCATCATCGTGAGGACCAACAGCGCCAGGCTGACCTTGCTCTACTCCGGCGACCTCGACAGGGAGCCCGACGAGACCAACCGCTTCGGCGACAGGATCTACCACGTCGAAGTACCCGAGGGAAGGATGATGTTCGTGCCCTACGAGCAGAAGGCCACCAAGGACGGACGCGAGATGAAATGGAACATCGCCGACCTGGAGGAAGTCGAGGAGTGAGCCTCGGTGCATCCGGAGAAGGCACTCCTCTCCCGCAGGTCGTAAGGCCGAGGGAGAGAGTAACGCGGAAGCGTTGCTCGGTCTCCGGAGCATAAGCGGCGGCCCATCCCTACACTTGGCAACGTTTGGGGATCTCCATCCATGCCGGCATTTGCATCTCTGCCGAATCGTTCATAAAGGGCCGTCGCGCTTTATAAGGTGGTTACTATGGCTGCATTAACGAAGTTCACCTTCTCGCCCTCGGGCCAGCTCGTCTATAAATCAAACGGAAGGCTGGCGCCTTCGTCTTATACGTTCAAAAAGAGCACCGTCTACGGACCGAATGGGCGCCGTATCGGTTCGTTATCCAGGAACCTCACGAAGACGCAGGCCTCCAAGATCGCTAAGGCCGAACGCAATCGCGCCAAGAAAGGACAGAAGGCGCAGAAGAAGGTCTCTACACCTCCGAAGCAGGGAAAGCCTCGCCAGCCGTCCCGGGGAAAGAAGTTCGCAGGCCCTGCCGCCTTCGCCGAATACGGTGAGGGAGATTGGGATGAATTCGAGGGGATCGACTTCCCGGAAGAATCCTTCGCGGTGAAGAACGAATTCGCCGCAAGGGTGAGAGCCGCGGCCGCCTCCGTCGCTCCTCCCGCTTTGCAATCGAAGATCATGGCGCTCTCGACCGAGGCGCTATGGCGCGGCTACGAAGAGGACGCCTATATCTTCGAGCTTTTCTTCAAGTACCATTCGCCGGTGGATGCGCCGCATACCTCGGACGTTTCCGTCTGGCTCTATCAGTTCGTCAAGAGAATCGAGACCTACATGGGAGTAAGCTCATGACCCTCGATCCGAGGAATCTCGTCTGCTACATCTGCGGCAGGATCTACCACGTCGATAACTATGACCCGGACTCGCCGTCCGCCTACATGTGCCTCGAGTGTTTCAAGAAGGAATTGGAGGAAGCAAAATGATATGGGGACTCGACACCGAGACCGACAACGACGGCAAGACCGCTTGGATCGTGCAATGGGTCGTCACCGGAAAGGCCGGCACATATAAAGGAACCGACGCCAGGGCGCTCATGCACAGACTCCGCACGCTCGGAAGGTCGCGCGAGAATCAATATATCTACATTCACAACCTCAAATATGATCTCGAATTCATGCGTAGCATCCTCTATACTCTTCAAAAAGAGTACGGTGCAGAGTTGTCTCCGATCTTCCGCAACGGCCAGCCGGTGCAGGTCGGCGTCAAGGTGAACGGCCGCGTTCTGATCTTCCGCGACTCGGCAAAGAAGTGGCAGGGTAACCTCCGCAGCCTCGGCGACGCTATCGGCTATCCAAAGCTCGAGAACATCGACCCGGACTTCAAGCCGGGATGGTCCGCCGCATTGGATCTCGACTCGAAAGAGGATTGGAAGTACGTCATCAGAGACGCGAGGATCTGCGCGAAAGCGGGCGAGTTCTGGCACTCGGGAGGCTTCAAGCACGCCACCACCTCCGGCGATGCGTGGGCCTGCATGAGGCAGATGATAGGCCTCCCGCTATGGAAGATGCTCTTCCCTCCGCTCTCGCGTGAAGAAGATGACAAGCTCCGCGACGGTTACTTCGGCGGCATCAACATCTCCAGGAATAAGGGCCACCATACCGGACCTATCACCCACGAGGATAAGGTCTCGATGTTTCCCGGAGTGATGTTGCAGAAACCTCTCCCGGTAGGGAAGCCCATCTACATGGGCGCTGTCCGTCCGCAAGAGGGCCTATGGATCGGGAAGATGCGCGTCAAACTCAACATCAAGGAAGGCCACATTCCCTGGTTCACCTTCAAGAATGGGTTAGACTACTGCGGCGAGGATGTGAAGTACGGCCAGCATATCGAACATTGCAACGAATGGCACAATCTCACGCTAACGTGTGTAGATTGGGAGAATCTGGCTATCGACTATGATATCACGGTAGACAGATGCGCGGCGGAGTTTTGGGCGTTCAGACAGAGGACAGGGACTCTAACTCCATATATTGATTAGTGGGGAGCTGAAAAGAAGAAGGCCAAGAAGGGAAGCGCAGAGAGGGAGCACGCCAAGAGGATGCTCAATGCTGCATACGGACGGTTCGCACTCATCCCGGACGGAAGCACTACGGAACTCGTCCTCGAGGACGGTGAACCGGTTTGGAAGACGCAGGAAGAGAAGGGAGAGCCTACGGCGTTTCTGCCCTTCGCCATGTTCGTCACCGCATGGGCTCGCAGGGAACTCATGGATCGCGTGCGCCTGGTCGTCGACACCTACGGCGTCGACTCGGTGCTTCATTGCGATACCGATTCCGTGATCTACCTCGGAGAGCCTATCGGCGGGTACGGAAAGGAGCTCGGAATGTGGGACCTCGAGAGTCAGCCGGACGAGATCTATGAGGGCGGGTTCAAGAGGTATATCGAAGTGTTCAACGACAGGGAAGGACTCGATAAGTACAACGTGACATGTGCCGGAGTCCCGCAGCCTAAGAGGGCGGACGGCCTGCCTTATGGTATGTGGATTGAATTGCTCGATGATCCGGAGCGGATATTCGGCGAAGAGCTCGGGCATGAGGATTACATGATAATCTCGGATTGGCTCCAGGACATGTATATCGAGGCCGACAGAAATTGGCAGCATGTGAACACGCTCAAACTC
>Ga0265294_10011035_pt1 | contig 10201 bp, 19 predicted proteins | sample MunlanPumphouse3_FD_192504 | JGI IMG/M metagenome (GOLD analysis project Ga0265294, IMG submission 192504) | Groundwater microbial communities from a municipal landfill in Southern Ontario, Canada - Pumphouse #3 | ecosystem: Environmental > Aquatic > Deep subsurface > Groundwater | place...
CAGATAATTCAGCAAAGCAATCAGATTATCAGCAAAAGGGCAATTTTTAGATTAGAGGATAGCTGTTATAGTTCTAATGTCCCTTTTGAATTATTGGATTTTCTGAGAAGCGAAAAAGAAGGTTTATCTAAAGAAGATTTCTTCGATATTGTTTTTGATGTCAAACCTTCCTACAAAAGAACGGCTTTTGAGCCACTTAACGGCTTTAATAAGAAGGTCTTATCTAATGACTCAAATAGAGCCACTTTCTTTGAAAATAACGGCAAAGGGCTTTACCTTAAACTAGATAATGATATCAGGCAGACCGATTTTTTAAACAATGCCTTAGAGATGGGTATTAAAATCGGCGAGAAATATATTGAAGAGCTTTTGAAGTATAAGGATAGCAAAATATAGTCTAAGAAACGCCCTTAGGGGTTGTAATGTTAATCGCTTATATATCCTTATATATATAGTAAATTTCCTATAGCGAAAAAATATCAAAAAATTGTTGACTATAGAAGACCCACATAGTAAACTAGAAAACGCTGAATGCCATTTCAGCCCGTATTGACGTGTGAAGTTGCCGAAACACCGACAAAGGTTGTCTAGTCAGTGATTCGGGTAATTCATACCGAACGGATGCCTACACTAGATCGTAGGCAAGAAGGGAAACACATAATGGCAGAAAACAAAACAATTCGTGTTCGTCTCAAGGGCTATGATCACAAAGTCCTTGATCAGGCTGTCGCTAAGATTGTCGAAGCCGCCAAGAAGACTGGCGCTCAGGTAGTCGGACCTATTCCGCTTCCTACCGAGAAGCAGATCTTCACTATTCTTCGTTCTCCGTTTACCGATAAGGATTCTCGTGAACAGTTCGAAATTAGAACTCACAAGAGACTTATCGACATCAACCGCCCGACTAAGCAGACTATCGATATTCTCAAGAATCTCGATCTTCCTGCTGGCATCGATGTTGAAATCAAGCTCTAAGGAGGAGAGACAAACAGTTTATGAAATCCATCATTGGAAGAAAAATCGGAATGACTTCTGTCTTCACTGAAGACGGCATCACTTATCCGGTCACTGTCGTAGAAGTACTCCCCAATGTCGTCCTTCAGAAGAAGACTAAAGAAAAGGATGGCTATGAGGCTCTTCAGATTGGCTATGAAGACAAGAAGGTCTCCAGAGCTAACAAGTGTGAGCAAGGCTTAGTCAAGAAGGCTAACACTGCTCCTAAGTATGTCGTCAGAGAGATTGAAGGCGATGAAATCTATGCTAACCATGAGGTTGGCAGTGCCATTGACTGCTCCATTCTCAGCGTTGGCGATATGATTGATGTTACTGGGCTCAGCAAGGGTCATGGTTACACCGGCGTCATTAAGAGATATCACGCTATCATTGGACCTAAGGGTCATGGTTCCGGTTATCACAGACAAATCGGTTCTCTTGCCACTAACGGTCGTACTAATAACCGTGTTCATCCTGGCAAACACATGGGTGGACAGTGGAGACCTAAGACTAGAACTGTTCAGAATCTAGTCATTGTCTCTGTCGATCCTTCTAAGAATTGTGTTCTCATCAGAGGATCAGTTCCGGGACCGGATCTTAGCATTATCAAGATCAAGTCTGCTATTAAGAAGGGTTGCAAGAAGTTTGTTGTTTCACCTATCGTCGATTACACCAAGGAAACAATTGCCGATGTTGAGAAGAAGAACGCCGATGCTTTATCTAAGATTGCTGTTAAGGCTGAAGAGAATTCCGGTAAGAAACGTACCGCTATTTCTAATAAGTCTCACAACAATGCTGCGAAGAAGTAAAGGTGGTAAGGAGAAACATTATGGCAAACAAAACTGAAGACAAAAAAGATCTAAACTTACCTGTCATTGATTATGAAGGCAAAAAGATCGGGGAAGTCACTCTTCCTGCTGATCTCTTCAATACCGTTGTCAATGAATATGTAGTTCAGATGGCTGTCAGAGTTGATCGTTCCAACCGCAGAGTTGCTACCGCTCATACTCTTGACAGATCCATGGTTCACGGTTCTAACCGTAAGCCTTGGGCTCAGAAACATACTGGCCGCGCTCGTGCTGGTACAAGAAATTCACCTCTTTGGAGACATGGTGGAGTTGTCCATGGTCCGGATGGTGAGCAGAGCTACAAGCTCAAGATGAATAAGAAGCAGCATTACCTCGCCTACACTTCTGCTTTAACTGATAAGGCTCAGAAGAACGCTATCATTGTTCTTACTGATGCTCCTTACCAGAGTGGTAAGACTAAGGACTTCATGAAGACTCTTAAGGCCATCAAGGCTGATGAGAAGAAGAACCTCTTAGTTCTTGCTGATTATGATGAGAACCTCATCAAAGCTGCCGCTAACATCCCCTCTATCGAGGTTACTTCCGCTGACAACCTCTCCGTCTATGACATCCTCAATGCCAACAAGTTAATCCTCTCTAAGGGCGTTATCCCTACTGAAAATGCTGAGGATCATAAGGAGGAAGCTAAATAATGGCTGAAGAAATTAAGAAGGCTTCCGTTAAAGAAGCTAAGGCTGAAGATAAGAAGCCTGTTGCTAAGAAGACCACTAAGGCTGCTGAAACTAAGACTGCTGAAGTAAAGGCTGAAGCCGCTAAGGAACCGGTAGTTACTGGTAACTATAAGACTCGTCCCGCTATCATCAAGGATTTCGGTATTATCAAGTACATTATTGTCACTGAGGAAACCCAGCGTCTCCAAAACAAGGAGAATGCTATGGTCTTCGCTTGTGATCCTAAGGCTACTAAGACTGAAATCAAGGCTGCTATCCAAGCTATCTTCTCTGCTAAGGTCAAGTCCGTCAATACTCTTCACGTTGCTAGCAAGCCTAAGAGAATGGGACGTTATGTTGGCAAGACCGCTGCTTATAAGAAGGCCATTGTCAGATTCGATTCCAGCTTCGATCTTGGTAAGATTACTGCATCTGTTGCTGCTGAGGATAGAAAAGCTACCCCGGCTGCCAAAGATGCCAAGAAGTAAGCTGAAAAGCAATATATAGGAGAATAGTATGGCTATCAAACAATATAACCCGCTTACTGCGGGTATGAGACACCTCGCTACCTTATCAACTAAAGATCTCACAAAGAAGGCTCCTGAAAAAGCTTTGCTTAAGCCTCTCAAGAAGACTGGCGGAAGAAACTCTCAGGGATACATCACTTGCCGTCACATCGGCGGTGGTAATAAGAGAAGATACAGAGTCATCGACTTCAAGAGAGCCGGTGAATCCAAGTCTGTCGTCAAGGCTATCGAATATGATCCTAACCGCAACTGCCGTATTGCCTTAATCTGCAATATCGTAAGCGGTGTTAAGAGATACATCATTTGCCCTAAGGGCTTGATTGTTGGCATGACCGTCACTGACGGAAAGGCCGGCGAAATCAGCACTGGCAACTGCATGGAAATCGGTAACATTCCTGAAGGTTTGATGATTCACAACATCGAACTTGAACCTGGCAAAGGCGGACAAGTCTGCCGAGCTGCTGGAACTGGAGCTCAGATCTTAGGTAAGGAAGGCAAATATGCCACCTTAAGATTAGCTTCTGGTGAAGTCAGAAAGGTTCTTCTTACCTGCAGAGCCACTGTTGGAACTGTTGGCAATGAAGATTTCAACCTCATCCACAAGGGCAAGGCTGGCCGCACCCGTTGGTTAGGCGAACGTCCTACTGTCCGTGGTGCTGCTATGAACCCGAACGACCATCCACACGGTGGTGGTGAAGGTAAGTGCCCTGTCGGTCACGATGCTCCTAGATCACCTTGGGGTAGAAGATTAATGGGTGTTAAGACCCGTTCTACCAAGGCTAGAAGTAATCGTCTCATCGTCAGAAGAAGAAACGGAAAGTAAACTGGAGGAGAATGACACATGTCAAGAAGTCTTAAAAAAGGTCCTTACTGCGATCCTAAGCTCCTCAAGAGAGTTCAGGAGCAGAATAAGGCTGGTAAGAAAGAGGTCATCAAGACCTGGTCTAGACGTTCTACGATATTCCCTGAGTTCATCGAACATACTATTTCTGTTCATAACGGCCGTGCCTTTGTTCCGGTCTATGTCACTGAAGATATGGTCGGACACAAGCTTGGCGAGTTCGTTTTCACCCGTACCTTCACTCACCATCGTTCTGGTACCGATGTAACTACTGAGACTGCACCTACTGGTACAGTTGGAACTCCAGTTGCTGCTGGAACAGCTGTTAAGGCTACTACTGCCGCTGCTGCCAAAAAGTAAGGAGATTGAATCATGGCTGAAAATGAAGAAAAGAAATTAGCTGCCAAGGCTGAAGCTCCCAAAAAGGAAGCTGTCAAAGCTGACACTAAAAAAGCCGCTCCTAAAAAGGAGACAGCTGCAAAAGAAGTTAAGGGAAAGAAGACTTCTACTAAAAAGGAAGCCGACAAACCCTTAAGAACTGAAGCCCATGCTGAGTTACTCAACTATGGCGTCACCCCTAGAAAGGTCAGATTAGTTATTGACCTAGTTAGAGGAAAAGGTCTCGATGAAGCTTATGCTATCTTGGACAACTGCGAAAAGCTCTGTGCCCACGATATCAAGAAGCTCATTCAGTCTGCTGAAGCCAACGCTGTTAATAACTTCCATATGCCTCAGGATACCTTATATGTCTCTTATATCACTTCTAACGATGCTGCTAAGCTTAAGAGAATTATGCCTAGAGCTAAGGGTTCTGCTAGCGGTTTAGTTAAGAGATGGTCACATGTCTATGTCACTTTAAAGAATAGGGAGGCCAAGTAAACTATGGGTCAGAAAGTTAATCCTAACGGACTACGTTTAGGAATCAACCGTGACTGGTCTAGTCATTGGTATGCTGATAAGAAGACCTATTCTTTATATCTGAAGGAAGATATTGCCATCCGTTCCTATCTTGAACCTAAGCTCAACAAGATCGATGCTGGCTTATCCAGAATCGATATTGAGAGAATCAAGAATTCCATCACTGTCACTATCTTTGCTTCTCACCCTGGAATCATCATTGGAACTGATTCTGCTACTATCAAGGAAATCAAGACTCAGTTAGTCAAGCTTCTCAAGAAGCCGGCTGATGCCATCAAGATTGCCATTGTAGAAATCAAGAACCCTGATCTCGATGCTGTCCTTGTTGCTAAGGATATTGCTAAGCAGATTGAGGAACGTGCTTCCTACAGAGTCGTTCAGAAGAAGGCTATTCAGAGAGTTATGAGAGCTGGTGCCCTTGGCTGCAAAACTATGACTAAGGGTCGTATCGGTGGTGCTGAAATCGCTAGATACGAAGAATACCGTGAAGGTGTTCTCTCCCTTCATACCCTTCGTCAGCCTATCGATTATGCTTTAGTTGATGCTCATACTACCTATGGCTGTATCGGTGTCAAGGTTTGGATCGCTCTTCCTGAAAACTATAAGGAACTCAGAGATCGTAAGCCTGAAGAAGGAAGATTCGGCCGTGGACGTTTCGGCAATAGAGGCGGAGATCGTCGTAACTTCAATAACCGTCCTAATACTGCCAATAAGCCTGCCACTCCGGCTATCACTCCTAATGCCAACAAAGATGCTAAGCCGTCTGACAGTCCGAAAGGAGAATAACAATGTTACAACCTAAAAGAACTAAGTGGCGTAGAAGCCACCTTATCTGGCCCAAAGCTGCCGCTTCAAGAGGCAATACTGTCGCCTTTGGATCCTTCGGCTTAGTTGCCACTGAGGCTGGTTATATCTCTAACAAGCAGATTGAATCAGCTCGTGTCGTCCTCTCTCGTTATACTAAAAAGACTGGTAAAGCCTACATCAGAGTCTTCCCTTACTTGGGTTGGACTAAGAAGCCGGCTGAGGTCCGTATGGGTAACGGCAAAGGTACCGTTGAAGCTTGGTTTGCTGTCATCGAAAAGGGCACCGTCATGTTCGAAATTGGCGGAGTTCCGGATGCTGATTGCAAAGAAGCTTTACACCAGGCTGGCTACAAGCTCTCTGTGAAGAGTCGTGTCATTAAGAAAGGCGAGGAAACCAGATTATGACTATTGAAGATGTGAGAAAATTATCTGACAAAGACCTCGCTATGAAGGTCTACGAACTTAAGAGCAATCTTCTTGCCTTAAGATTCCAGGCTAAAGCTGGTCAGTTGGATAACGGATCTAAGATCACTCGGACCCGTAAAGACATTGCAAAATGTCTTACTGTCGAAAACGAACGTAAGAAAGCTAGCAAGGCTAGCTCTAAGTAAGGAGGAGGTCAAATATGGCTACTGAAGAAAAACAGGCTGTCCAGGCCTCTAATTCTACTAAGAGACGTATGCAGGGAACAGTCGTCTCCGATAAGATGGAGAAGACTATTGTTGTTGAGACTGAAAACTACAAGATGCATCCTATTTATAAGAAGCGTGTCTCAGTCCGTAAGAAGTACAAGGTTGACGACAGAAACAATGTTGCCAAGGTTGGAGATGTTGTTCTCTTCGAGGAATGCAGACCTTTATCTCATGATAAGCGTTTCCGTTTAGTCGCTATCGTGAAGAAGGGAGAGTAATCCATGGTTCAGAACGAAACTAACTTGGTGGTTGCTGATAATTCAGGCGCTAGATCCGTCAGGGTCTTCCGTTTGCTTGGCGGCAGCTTCCGTAAATCTGCTAGTGTTGGAGATGTCGTTGTCTGCGCTGTTAAGGATGCTATCCCTAATGGCAAGGTCAAGAAGTCCGATGTCGTTAAGGGCGTCATCGTCAGAGTTAAGAAGGCCTATCAGAGAAAGGATGGTTCTACCATTCGCTTCGATGATAATGCCGTCGTCCTCATCAACGAAGATGGCACTCCTAAGGGTACCCGTGTCTTCGGACCTGTCGCCCGTGAACTTCGTGAGAAGGGCGATAAGTACATGAAGATCGTCTCGTTGGCGATCGAGGTTCTCTGATCGTTAAGGAGGATAAATCATGAAAATCAAAACTGGAGATAACGTTATCGTAATCAGCGGAGATGATACTGGTAAGAAGGGCAAAGTCTTAAAGGCTATGCCTAAGACTCATCAGGTCATCGTCGATGGAGTTAACGTCCACAAGAAGCACATTAAGCCCTCTCAGGCTAATCCTAAGGGAGAAGTTAAGGAAATCAATTCACCTATCGATGTTTCTAAGGTTGCCTTAGTCGATCCTAAATCTGGAAAAGCTACTAAGGTCGGTTATAAGCTTCAAGGCGATAAGAAAGTTCGCTTCGCTAAGTCTAGCGGAGTGATCATCAAGTAAGGAGAAAAGCAATGGCTGAAGAAAAGAAAAACGGCGTGTCCGTTAAGAAAGCCCACAATAAGGGTAATCAGAAGGCCAAGTACATCTCCCGTCTTGAGACTAAGTATCAAGATGAGATTGTCCCTGCCATGATGAAGGAATTCAAGTATTCTTCTATTCTTGAATGCCCGAAGATTGTTAAGGTCATCCTCAATATGCGTTTAGGTGAGGCTGGTTCTAACGAGAAGAGTGTTGATGAAGCTGTTAAGGAGATGGAGACTATCTCCGGTCAGCATCCTATCGTTACTAAGGCTAAGAAGTCTATTGCTAACTTCAAACTCCGTGAAGGAGTCCCGGTTGGCGTCAAGGTCACTTTAAGAAGAGTCAGAATGTATGATTTCCTCGATAAATTCATCAGTATCGATCTTCCCCGTGTCCGTGATTTTAGAGGTATCTCTAAGGATTCCTTCGATGGCCGTGGTAATTATTCCACTGGTGTCAAGGAACAGTTAATCTTCCCTGAAATTCAGTATGATAAGGTTGGTCGTACTCAGGGTATGGATGTTGTCATTGTAACATCCGCTAACACTGATAAAGAGGCTTACTTCTTGCTTTCTAAGCTCGGTATGCCTTTCAGAAAGTAATAGGAGGAAAATTCAATGGCAAGAAAAGCTTTAATTGTTAAGTGTGCTAAGCCTAAGAAGCATCCCACCCAGAACTATCACCGCTGCACTCGTTGTGGCCGTGTCCATGGCGTCTTAAGCCAGTTTGGACTCTGCCGTATCTGCCTAAGAGAAATGGCCTACAAGGGCGAAATCCCTGGTATGCATAAGTCTAGTTGGTAGAAGAAAGGAGAAACGAAATTATGGTTAATGATACCATCGCTGATATGCTCACCCGCATCCGTAACGCCAATCTCAGTCATGCTGAGACTGTCGCTCTCCCTACTTCTAAAACTTGCGAGCAGATCGCTAAGATCCTTAAAGAAGAAGGATTCATATCCGAATACAAAGTCGCTACTGAGGATGGCAAAGCCTATAAGACTTTGACTATTACTCTCAAGTATGATTCTCACGGTAACCGTGTTATCAACGGCATCAAGAGAATCTCTAAGCCCGGATTACGTGTAAACGTTCCGGTCGATAAGCTTCCTAAGGTCTTAAATGGCTTAGGCATCGCAATCGTTAGCACCTCCAAGGGTGTTATGACTGAGAAGGCTGCTAGAAAGCTCAACGTTGGCGGAGAAGTTCTCTGCTACGTCTGGTAAGGAGGCAAGGAAAAATGTCAAGAATCGGAAGAAAACCGGTTATCATCCCTGCCGGTGTCACTATTAGCACTGATGCTAATGTCGTCACTGTTAAAGGACCTAAGGGTACTCTTTCAGCTAAATTCAATCCCCATATCACCTATGAAACCAAGGGAAATGAGTTTATCTGCAAACGTCCAAATGATTCTATCAATATGAAGATGAATCATGGCACTGCCCGTGCTATCATTAATGATATGGTTGAAGGCGTCACAAACGGCTTCACCAAGTCACTTGAAATCAAGGGTGTCGGTTATCGTGGCGAGATGAGAGGAACTGACTTAGTTCTTCACGTCGGCCATTCCCATGAGGATGTTGTTCATCCTCTTGATGGTGTTAGCATTGCTATCAAGCAGTCTATCATCACTGTCAGCGGAATCGATAAACAGGCCGTCGGTCAGATGGCTGCTATGATCCGTAATGTACGTAAGCCTGAATGTTATCACGGCAAGGGTATTCGTTACCAGAATGAAGTTGTCGTGCTTCGTCAGCCTGCGTCTGCTAAGAAGTCTGCTGTTGGCGCTGCAACTACTGCTGCTCCGGCTGCTAAGTAAAGGAGGAGAGAAACGTGTATACCACTTTTGACAGAAATGCTCAGAGAAAACATCGTCATATTAGAGTAAGAGCTAAGATCTCTGGAACGGCTAGCCGTCCTAGAATCTCCGTCTTCCGCTCCAACAAGTTTATCTATGCTGCTATCATCGATGATGATGCCAAGAAAACACTTTGCTCATCTTCCAGTGACAAATTAAGCTTAGAGAATCCGTCTAACTGCGATGCAGCTACTAAGGTCGGAGAAGACTTAGCCAAGAAGGCTAAGGATCTCAAGATCAAGGAAGTTGTGTTTGATAGATCTGGATATCTCTATCACGGCCAGGTTAAAGCCTTGGCCGAGGCCTGCCGTAAGGCTGGTCTGGTCTTCTAAGGAGATCATGTAACAATGGATGAAAATAAAACTCAGGCTCCGGTAACAACCGAAGCCCCCAAGGCTGCTTCAACTCAGCCTGCCGCTAAACCCGGATTTAACGGAAATAAGCAGGGCGGTCATGCCTTCGGTGGCAATAACCGCTTCGGCAACAATTCCCATTTCGGAAACCGTAATGGTAACGGCAAGCGTTCTTTCCGCGGTAACCGCGGAGAGAAGCTCTATGATGAAAAGGTCGTTAAGATTTCTAGAGTCGCTAAGGTCATTAAGGGTGGCAAGCGTGTTAGATTCACAGCTCTTGTCGTCATCGGTGATCGTAAGGGCAAATATGGTTACGGACTTGGTAAGTCTACTGAAGTCCCGGATGCCATCAAAAAGGCTCTTTCTGTCGCTAGAAAGAATATGTTCAAGATCAGTATTACTAAGAACAACACTATCACTCACACCGTCATGGGTCACTTCGGAGCTACTCAGGTCTTCTTAAAACCTGCTCCGGAAGGCACTGGATTGATTGCTGGTGGCGCTGTCCGTGCTATTCTTGAATTAGCTGGCGTCAAGAACGTCTATTCTAAGATTTACGGAAGCCGTACTCAGACTAACGCCGTCAAGGCTACAGTCGATGGATTACAGCAACTCAAGAATTATCCTGATATTGCTTTCATCCGTCACGGCATCGTTGTTAAGCAGGAACCGGTAAAGGCTGAAGCCCCTAAGGCTGATGCTGATTCCGATAAGTAAGGAGCTCTACCATGGATTTAAGTAATCTTAAAATTG
>Ga0265294_10011036_pt1 | contig 10201 bp, 9 predicted proteins | sample MunlanPumphouse3_FD_192504 | JGI IMG/M metagenome (GOLD analysis project Ga0265294, IMG submission 192504) | Groundwater microbial communities from a municipal landfill in Southern Ontario, Canada - Pumphouse #3 | ecosystem: Environmental > Aquatic > Deep subsurface > Groundwater | place...
TTGACATTGTCTCTTTTGACGAAAATTCATTATATATAATTAAAAACCTTCGTTTGCCGAGAGTGATTATGTGTGTTTTGTCGGGTGCAGGCTTAGCTGTTTGTGGAGCTGCCTATCAAGCAATTTTTCGTAATCCACTTTCGGATCCATATACGTTAGGGATTAGTTCGGGGGCTTCGTTGGGAGCAGCAATTGCAATTGTTTTAGGATTTGATGTTTTTTTCTTTTCAATTGGAAGTTTTGCTTTCTTGTTTGCATTGCTAACAGTTTGGATAATTATTAGAATAGCCTCAGTTGGAAATCGTCTTCATATAACTACACTACTATTGGCTGGAATTAGTATAAATTTCCTAATTGCAGCTCTAATATCAATTATTATGGTTATTAACCAGGATAGTATGGATAAAATTATTTTCTGGACTATGGGATCTATGTCTGGTAGTAAATTTTCAGATATTGCAATTGTGTTGCCTTTTGTTGTTGTTGGCATAATTATCATAAGAATATATGCACGTGATCTTAATGCTTTACTTACAGGGACAGATAGTGCAAGAAGCCTGGGTGTGAATGTTGAAAGAACTAAAAAATTACTTCTTTTTTTTTCAACACTAATGATAGGTGTAATTGTTTCATATTGTGGAGTGATAGGTTTTGTAGGATTAATTGTACCTCATATTATAAGATTATTAGTTGGAGCGGACAATAGAAGGATTATACCTTATTCTATTTTTGGAGGTATGATTTTTATGCTTTTAGCGGATATAATTTCACGTACGATGATTGCACCAAGTGAATTACCTATAGGCTCAATAACAGCAATTGTTGGGGCACCTTTTTTCATTTATCTTTTATATAACGCTAAAAAGAAACTTAATCCATAATATGAAAGATAATTTGAATGATATAATTGTGGAAGTTAATAATATTTCCTATTCGGTTAGGGATAAAAATATTATTGAAAATATGAATTTCACCTTAGAAAGAGGTGGTTTTTATTCTGTTATTGGAACAAATGGAAGCGGAAAAACAACATTATTAAGATGTATTTCAAATAGTCTTCAACCCACAAAAGGAAATATTAAAATTAATAATAAGCTTATAAATAAATATACTCCAAAAGTTTTAGCCAGACATATTTCAGTTGTTTCTCAAAACACAGAATTTCTTTTTGATTTCTCATCTTTTCAGGTGGTAATGATGGGGCGAATGGCTTATCAAAAACTTCTCCAAACTGATTCTGAGCAAGACCTGATAGTTGTTAAGCAATGCATGGAAAAAACAAATACATGGCATCTTAAAGACAGGTCAATCAAACAATTAAGTGGAGGAGAATTGCAAAGAGTTATGATAGCCAGAGCACTTGCCCAACAAACGCCAATAATGCTTTTAGATGAACCTATTTCCTCCTTAGACATTCATCATCAATTTGACATAATGGAACTCCTAAAAAAAATTAACAAAGAAAATAATACTACAATTTTCATAATTCTTCATAATCTCACCCTTGCTCTTAAATACTCAAACAAAACACTCGCTCTTAAGAATGGAAAACTAAAATATTTCGGGAATACAGAAGAAATTCTTACAAAAGAAAACATCCAGGAGCTATTTAAAATAAAAGCAAAAATTATAGATAACAAGCATATAATCATCCAGAACAATGAAAATTTTTAAATATATTATTCTAATTTCTTTCTTGCTTTGTTTATCAATTTTCATTTCATGCAACAAATCAGAAAATGATATGAAGAAAAGAAATTATATCATTTCCACAAAAGTACCAATAAAAAAAACACCAAAAAAAGTTGTTTCTATTTCTCCTGCCATAACTTCAATATTGTTTGATCTTGAATGTGGAGATAGATTGATTGGCAGAACAGATTTTTGTAATTATCCTCCAGAGGCAAAAAAAATTAAATCTGTCGGAGGAATTAATAATACTAATTTAGAAATGATAATATCTATGCGCCCTGACCTTGTTATAACATCTTCAATATTCACAAAAAAAATGTTCCAAACAATTGAGTCAGCAGAAATTCCCATAATTTCATTTAAAGAAACTAACACAATTGAAGGAATGTATGAAGTTATTGAAATTTTAGGAGAAATTTTAGATAAAAAGGAAAAAGCTAATCAATTAATACAAGATTCTAAGACGAAGATTCAGAAAATTAAAACGAAGATTCAAGAAAATAGATCCTTGAAAAAAAAATCTCAAACACCTAAGGTTTATTATGTTGTTGGATTTGGTCCTAGAGGTGATTTTTCGGCAGGAAAAGATACTTATATCAATGAAATAATAACAATTGCAGGAGGCAACAATATTGCTAAAGAAAGTGTTAATTGGTCTTTTTCAACAGAAGAATTATTTTTTCAACAACCAGATTTCATTTTTATCAGAAAAGAAGATTCAGCATCTTTTGTAAACACCTTCCCCTATACTAAACTAAAAGCTGTAATTAATAATAAGGTGTATGGAATTGAAAGTGGATTAATGGATATCCAAACTCCAAGATCAATTCAAGCTATTGAATTTATTTCCGAGACAATTTCTTTGTAATTTTTATTATTAAAGAGGTTCCTATTTTTAAACCAAGAAGTTCAGATGCATTAGATTTATTAATAGCTAATTCCAAATTTCCAGATGAAGAAACCGTAAGTAAAGGTGCATTAATTCTAACATCATCATATGATTTTGAAATTTTATCAACTCTATTGTTTTCAACTTCAATTAAGAAACCGTTATTTCCTATCCTTTTTAGAAATTCATCAATGGTCAAATTTAGAAATACATTTCCATAACTATCAACGTGAAAAACAGTACAAAGGATACTATCATCATATATTATTGGGTTTAATATATTTTTCTTAATAAATTCTGGAATTTGAAAGCCTAATTCGTCAATATTAGTATTATACGAGATTATTGCTGCAACTTTACAAAACAAATCAAAGGCTGAAAAAGTATAGTAGGAAGAATCTTGATAAGTATTTGTAATTCCAATAATTTTTGTTGGATTTAAGCCTTCAAAAACTATACTTGGTAATCCATTATCAGTACAAATAAAATATTGTTCATTATATTCAATAACAACATGCTGGTATTTATTTGCACTGCTTTCAGTACAGTCAACATCAATAATATGAATGGTACCCTTAGGAAAATTCAAACAAGCATGTTTAACAATAAAAGCACCTTGCATCAAATCAAATTTGTTGATATCATGAGAAATATCAACAATAATACAATTATTAATTATGGAATAAAGTTTTGCTTTGACAGCTCCAATATAGTGGTCTGAATATCCCCAATCTGATGTAAGGGTAACTAACTGCATGTTTATATTCTTTTAGTTATATATTATTGCAAAATTAGCAATATATTTCTAAAAGAAGATATTATTGGGTTGAAAAAAAATAAAATTTATAATATGTTTCTTCTTTATTCGTTTGGTTTGTAAAATAATAACTATCTTTGCAACTTATGAATTATAGATTTTTTTCTGTTATCACAATTTTAATATGCTTACTACTAACATCTTGCGGAAGTACAAAGCATAAAAAGCTTTTAAAGAGTAATGACCATGAAGCAAAATATGCTGCTGCTGTCAATGCATACGAAAAAGAAGATTATTTTCACTCAACTCAATTGTTTGAAAACTTGCTTTTGTATTATCGAGGAAGAGACAAAGCTGAGAGTGTAAATATGTATTATGCAAAAAGTCTTTTAGGTTCAAAAGATTACTATTCAGCAGGCTATCAATTTGAAAATTTTGTTCGTTGGTTCCCCTATTCCAAAGATGCACAAGAAGCACTTTTTCAAGCAGCATATTGTAAATATTTAGAATCGCCTAAGCACTCCTTAGACCAAACTCTAACAAAAGAATCTTTGAAACAATTTCAATCCTATATTGATAAATATCCAAGTTCAGAAAGGGTTTTAGATGCAAAGAAATACATGAAAGTATTAAGAAATAAAATTATTACTAAAGATTACGAAACTGCATATAATTATTATAAAACTGGTAAATATCAATCAGCTCAATTTGCCTTAAAAACTTTTCTAAATGAATACCCCGAATCAGAATATAGAGAACAAGCGTTATACTATATAATAATTGCTGGATATAAATTTGCTGAAAATAGCATCTCAGACAAAAGAAAAGAAAGATTTGAATTAGTTGTGAACGATTATCAAAAATTTTTAGCTTTTTATCCTGAATCAACAAAATTGGATGAATTGAAAAAAATAAACGAATTGTGTATAAAGGAATTAAATAAATAAGATATAAAATGGATTACAAAAGAACAAAGGCAGATAAAACCACCCAAACCCGTGATAGTGGTGATTTTAACACAATGACTGGAAATATGTACGAAGCAATCAGCATGCTTTCAAAACGTTCAAACCAAATTGCTCAAGATCTTAAGCAAGAACTTTATCGTAAAATAGAAGAATTTGCTTCTCAAAATGATAACCTTGAAGAAATTTTTGAAAACAGAGAACAAATTGAAATTGCTCGTTACTACGAACAACTTCCTAAACCAACATTAATTGCAATTGCAGAATACCTTAACGACCAATTAGTGTATAGAAATGACGAAAATGGTAAAGGAACTATCAATGAATTGATATTAGAAGTAAAACAAGCACAAGAATCAAAAGAAGAAAAAGCAAAAGCAAAAAAATCAAAAAAATAAATAATGCTTACTGGTAAGAAAATTCTTATAGGCATAAGTGGAGGAATTGCCGCTTACAAAACTCCTTTATTGATAAGAGAATTAATAAAGAAAAATTGTCAAGTTAAAGTAGTTACAACAAAAAATGCACTTGAATTTGTTACCATAACAACTCTTCAAACTCTTTCTCAAAACAAAGTTTATGTTGATATGTTTTCAAAAGAGGAAGAATATACAACAGAACATATTTCACTAACAGATTGGGCTGATTGTTTTATTGTTGCACCTGCAACAGCAAATATAATAAGTAAAATGGCTAATGGACTTGCTGATTGCACACTATCAACAAGTCTTTTGGCATTCAACAAAGACTTATTTGTTGCTCCTGCCATGAATTCTAAAATGTATAATAATCCTGTTACACAAGAAAACATTAGAAAAATTGAATTATTAGGAGCTAATATTATATCTGCCACAACTGGAAATCTAGCCTGCGGTTATGATGGTGAAGGGAGAATGGAAGAACCTTCAGAAATTGTAAGAAAAATAGAAAACTTCTATTCAAAAAACTTAGAATTAAAAAATAAAACAATAATTGTAACTGCAGCCTCAACACAAGAGAAGATTGATGCAGTAAGATATATTGGTAATAATTCCTCTGGGAAAATGGGTTTTTGTATTGCTCATGAATTAGCAGTTAGAGGAGCAAACGTTATTCTTATTTCGGGAAAAACTCATTTATGTGTTAACAATCCCAATATCCAACTTATAAAAGTAAGATCTGCTGCCGAAATGTTAGAAGAAACAACAAAATATTTCCCACAATCAGATGCTGCAATTCTATCAGCAGCTGTTGCAGACTTTAGACCATTAAATCCTTCAAAAAACAAGATTAAGAAAACCTCGCAAGATTTAATAATCACCCTAACCCCTACCATTGACATTCTTGCAACACTTGGCAAAACAAAAACTAAAAATCAAATTCTTGTTGGATTTGCACTTGAAACAGATAATGAAATTGATAATGCAATTAATAAACTAAAAAAGAAAAATCTTGATTTTATAGTTCTAAATTCACTTAATGACCAAGGAGCTGGATTTGATGTTTCAACAAATAAGATTACAATAATCGATAAAGATTTAAAGGTTGAAGAATTTCAACTTAAAACAAAAGAGGAAGTTTCCATAGATATAGTTAATAAACTTATTTCATTATGAAAATAAAATTTTTGATATTTTGTTCATTACTTATCTTTTGTATTTCTTTATATTCCCAAGAATTTAAGGTTCAGGTCAGTGTTAGTACTACAATCCAGGGTACTGATAGGAAGATTTACGAAAATATGCAAAAAGCAATTAATGAATTTGTGAACAACAGAAAATGGACTAACTATACATATAAAACCGAAGAGAAAATAGAAGGTTCAATATCAATAAATATTAAAGAACACTCATCCCAAGAAGATTTCAAAGCCGATTTTATGAATATTCAGCTTAGACGTCCTGTCTATAATACTTCCTACACAACAACAATGCTTAATACACAAGAGTTAGATTATTTCTTCAAATATCAGGAAGGGGCATCGTTAGAATTTGAACAAAACACTTATTACGACAATCTTACATCAACAATCGCATTCTATTTATATTATTTTCTTGCCTTAGATGCAGATTCTTTCTCTCCAAACGGAGGAATGCAATTTTTTCAAACCTGTCAAAATATTGTTACAGCAGCTCAAAAATCAGCTCAAAAAGGATGGAAGTCCTACGAAAATCAAAAAAATAAGTATTGGATGAGTGAAAACTATAATAATGGAGCATATCGACAAATGCATGATGTTTGGTATAATTATCATATGATGGGACTTGACAGAATGAGTGGAGATAATCAGCCAGAGGCAAGAAACAGCATATTGTCAGCAATAGAATCACTTCAAAGAGTTAATCGTGAAAAAACACAGTTAATATGCGTACAACAATTTGTAGATGCAAAAGCAGACGAAATTGTTCAAATTTTTAAAGGAGCGCCTGAAAACGAAAAAGAAAAAGTGATTGCAATAATGTGTGAAATCAATCCTGCTAACACTTCAAAATATGAACAAATAAGAACTCAACAAAATCAAAACAATAATATAAATCAAAATAATATTAGTCCCTTAGGTGGTAATAACAGCAAATATTAAACACATAATTCAACATATAAACATTTCTAAAACTTAGATTTATGCAAAATATACCATTTGACCGAGACCTTATTGAAGGAATCTTAGCAAAAAACAAAATTCAAAGTGTTGGAGCTTCTTCTATTCGTGAAGTTAAAAAAATAATTGACGATGTAGAAGGAGCAACAAAACAAAAGTTCATAAGAATGGAAATGGGTATCCCAGGTCTCCCTGCAACCCAAATAGGATTAGATGCTCAAATTCAATCTCTAAAAGATGGTGTTGCAGCAATCTATCCAGACATATACGGGACACAAGAATTAAAACACGAAACATCTCTTTTTGTCAAAAATTTTATTAATATTGATATACCTGAAGATTGTTGCGTTCCAACAGTTGGCTCTATGCAAGGAGGATTTGCATCATTTCTAACCATCTCAAGAATGGACCCTAAAAAAAATAAAGTTCTATTTATTGACCCAGGTTTTCCTGTTCAAAAAACACAATGTAGAATTTTAGGTATTGAAACAGAACATTTTGATGTTTATGACTTTAGAGGAGAAAAATTAAGAGAAAAATTAGAGTCATACCTATCAAAAGGGGATTTCGGATGCCTTCTTTACTCTTCTCCAAATAATCCAGCATGGTTTTGTTTCAATGAAAAAGAACTTCAAATAATTGCAGAAGTAGCAAATAAATACGATGTAATTGTTATTGAAGACCTTGCTTATTTTGGAATGGATTTCAGAAAAGACTATTCACAACCCTCAGTTGCTCCTTTCCAACCTTCAGCAGCACATTGGGCAAAAAAATATATACTACTAATTTCTGGCTCTAAAGCATTCTCTTATGCAGGTGAAAGAATAGCTGTAATGATTATTAGTCCAGAGCTATTTAATTACGAATCCGACACACTTCAAAAATATTTTGGGCAAAGAAATTTCGGGAAAGCAATAGTGTTTGGTTCTCTTTACGCCTTAACATCAGGAACGGCTCACTCAGCACAATTTGCCTTAACTGCAATTTTTAAAGCGTGTAATGAAGGAACATTTAATTTCAGAACAGACTTATTGGAATATCAAAGGAAAGCAGAAATAATGAAAAAAGCCTTTATTGAAAATGGATTTAATATTGTTTACGATAAAGATTTGGATGTTGATATTGCAGATGGATTCTATTTCACTTTTTCCTATCCAACAATGACAGGAATTGAAATGTTAGATGAGTTGGTTTTTTATGGAATTAGTGCTATTTCTTTAGATATAACAGGGAGCAAAAGAAACGAAGGTGCTAGAGCATGTGTTTCATTAGTTCCAAACGAGTTATTACCTGAACTTTCTGAAAGATTAAAAATATTCCACAAAGATCACCCAATTAAATAACAAAACGAATCAATTTTATAAATGCTAAGAAAATTTTCTTAGCATTTTTTTTTGTAAACTTAGATAAGATTAATCTAAATGAAGTTATAAACTACAAAAACTTAGTACTGAACTTTTTTTTCTTCATTTCAATGTCAACATCATGGCATGATGTTGGTCATATGATGCCATGATGTTGTCCATTTCATGGCATGATGTTGCTCATTTCATGGCATGATATGGAGATTTAAATGAAGATTAAATATTTCCTTTCTTGATTAGTGGTTCACTATTCTTTGTTTAAATTCTTTTATCAAAGAATTTATCGGACAGATATAATTGAAAAGGCAAATAAGAAGAGATCAGTAAAAATTTTATACTGCAATATCTGAAATATCACTACTAACAATATTTTTCTCTTTCTTAGACATTCTAATTAGCATTGCCGTTCCAAAAGCCAAAACCCCTACTCGTCCTATATACATTAAAACACAAAGAACAACTTTGCCTATAACTGAAAATTCTGCTGTTATTCCTGTGCTCAATCCAACTGTTCCAAGTGCTGATGAGGCCTCAACAACAATTTGACTTAAACTAAAGTTTTCAGTGAAAGTAAGAACATATATTCCAACAAATAGAATTAGACCATAAAAAAGAATATTGGTTAACGCAGTGTCAACCCTGTAAGTAGGCAATCGGTGTTTACCTATCATTATATCCCTTTTATCTCCTAACTTACAAAAAATAAATGCCAAAACTGCAGAAAGAGTTGTAGTTTTAATACCACCACCTGTTCCAGATGGAGATGCTCCAACAAACATTAATAATGAAATTGTCATAGCAGAGGCTAAACCAAATTCACCTAAATTAACTGTATTGAACCCCCCCGTTGACATTGCAGAAACAGATTGAAAAATTGAAACCATAAGCCTGTGACCTAATCCAAAATGAGAAATAGATGGCTCAAAGAAAAAAAGCTGTAATGTCCCAATTAAAGTTACTCCGAGAGTTAGAACAAGAATTACCTTACTTGTAAATGTAACCCTATAATTTTTAATCTTTATTTTATTAGTAAAATCCATTAAAACAATAAAGCCCATTGCTCCAACATAACACAAAATAGATACAACAATATTAACACCATAGTTTGTATTAAAAATCAACAATGAATTATCAAATAAACTAAAACCTGCAGTACAGAAAGCTGAAATACTAATAAAAGCAGCATTCCACAGTGGGAGATTAGTGCCTTCATTCTTAAATAAAATATATAACAATATAGTACCTAAAAATTCAAATATTAGTGAAAACCATACAATATTTTTAACAAGATTTGGCATATTAAATTCAACTGGAATTGCAAAAGTTGCCCTCATCACTCCATTCTTAATTCTCATGAAATGATGAGTAAGACTATACATCATAAAAGAAGTTAAAGTCATATATCCCAATCCTCCCAATTGAATTAGGAGAAGAATCACAAATTGACCAAAAAAAGTATAGGCTTGAGAAATATTAACAGTTGCAAGCCCTGTAGTTGAAACAGCAGATGTAATATTAAATAGATTATCAATAAATGAAATCGGCACTCTATGTGAAATAGGAAGTGAAATAAGAATTAATCCGAATACTATATAAGACAAGTAACCTACTAATAGATTTCGTTGAGGAACATTTGAAGTATAACCTAGAGTTAAAATCTTTTCAAAATCCCATTTAATAAAGAAACGTTTGATCTTGTTTTTTCTTGTATTCATAAATTTAAAGAGATGAAATTAAAAAATAAATAACTTCTCAATAATCTCCAACAAAATACTATTGAAATATAATGGTTGTAAATTTTGGGCTTGCAAAGGTATATTTTTTTTATTCGCAATTGATATTTTAGACATTTTTTATAACGAATATTCATCAATGGTTTCAAAAAATTGCAAATATACTTTAACAATAAAAGAATTAATTAATTTACCTACAGTTTTTTACGGCACGTTAAAGCAA
>Ga0265294_10011042_pt1 | contig 10196 bp, 1 predicted proteins | sample MunlanPumphouse3_FD_192504 | JGI IMG/M metagenome (GOLD analysis project Ga0265294, IMG submission 192504) | Groundwater microbial communities from a municipal landfill in Southern Ontario, Canada - Pumphouse #3 | ecosystem: Environmental > Aquatic > Deep subsurface > Groundwater | place...
CTGGTGCATTAAGTATAACTTCGGTTGCTAGAGAAAGTAAACGCATATTGATAGTGTCAGAGTTAAGGGTTGCACCTTTAATTGTTGATTCAATAAGTTCTTTGAATAAGACGTCATTCTTTTCTTGACGTTTAATCATCATAATGGATATAATAACTAATCCTATAGCAAGCAATAAGATACAAACAATTAGAAGTATTGTTATTTCCATAATTATTTACCAACTTTTTCTTCTTGTACTTTATCTGGATCGATTAAAGGCTCTACCTTTTTGGTATCTTTTGCCTTTGAAACTTTAGTCGGCTTAACTTCTTCTTCAATCTTAACAAGTTTATACCCCCATAGTTTTAATAATTCTGGCGTGTTTAACAAAGCTTCTTTTAATGCTAACGCATTTACAGTTGTGAATTCAACCGAACCATCATGAATGATTGCTAAGTTCTTTGCAGCAAAATCAGAGTGAACATTGTTACTAATTAAATCGATGAGTGGCTCTTCTATTCTTACGAAATGTAATTTAGGTCTTTCCATTTTTTTTACCTTCCTATTTCTTTTTCTATTCTTATTTTTATTGTATCACAAAAAACTTCACATGTAATCATAATATTGAATAACAAAATCATCTTCTTCAATTTCATCTTCATAATCATCTTGCATAAGTTCTTGAAGTCTTGTCATTTTTTTTTCTTCTTGCTCTGTAAAGTTGCTTATGATTGGAGATATATCACTTGAATAATACATTAAGAAATGACCATAACTATCTATAGCGTGGTTCTTTCTTTTTCTACTGACGTGACCTTCCTTAATTTCATCATACACCGCTAAGTCCATTTCTTCAACTAAATTTGGACAATCGTCTTCAGAAACTAAAAACTGTGGTTCTCCATTTTTTAAATTCATCTTGGTTGAATCTTCTACCTTTGAGTTTCTTTCGGCGACAATACCTGTTATACCAGAAGCAATCGGGATTGGTGGTAAACCGAAGTAATCGAAGACATCTGATTTCATTTCACCAATGATCTTTCCTTTACCATCTGTGTATTCATCACCATGTCGATACATATCATGTGGTAAACATACACCAACAACAGTCATGTTTTCTGACATTATTACTATTTCTTCTACGAACTTTCTAAAGATTAGATCTTGACCATAGAGTTCTTTGAATGTTAGTACTGATTTGTTTGGGAAGACTGCATGCCAATGTGCAGAGTGGAATGATGGGTTGTATCCCCAGTCGATTGAAACATAAATCTCATGAGGGATTCTTGAAAGTATTTCTCTTGCTTGTCTTGAAGAGATCTTTTGATTTGGTTTTAAGTTAAACATCTTCCCATCTATGACAGCCCAATCTCCATCTAAGTATGCTTTCCTAAATTTCTCTGGAAGTTTAACAAGAGAAGCTAGATAAGCAGAGTTAATGTATGGATTATCTGCACCTTGAATAAAACGTTGTATAACTTTAACAGGTGCTCTACCTGGAACATTTTGTTCATAGATGTAGTCAGCTGTAACTAAAGGTATCTTAGTCTTTGGAATGTTAGCCCATTTAACAACGCATGGTTGAATTAGTTTTTCTAATACCCAATCATTTCCTATACCACCAGGGTTTCCTAATAAAACTAACTTAGTTGGTATCCAATAAGGTTTACCTTTCTCATCGAATTGAACAGAAGCTCTTAGTGTTGATTCAATAAGATCCACTTCAAGTTCAACATGTCGTGTGACTTCATCAATAATAATTAAATTAAATTCTTTACCTTGGAAAGCCAAGGCATCTGTTATGGAAGAACAGTATTGAAAAGTGACATAAGATCCATTAGGAAAAACGATACAGCGAGATGGATAATGAGCGTGAGATTTTTCATAGTATCTATATACTTTAAAGTCTTTACCATCGTCTGTCTTTGCTGTATCGGGAAAAAGCGTAGGAAGTTTCACTAGGAAAGAATCCTTAACGTTATCTAATGTTTCACCTATGATTGCTATTTTTGCTTTAGGATATTTCTGTGCAAAGATAAAAGCCTCTGCTAATCCTGCAGCACTTTTACCAACGGCTTTCTTGCCGCCAAAGAAAACAACAGTTTTAATCTTCGGCGACAAAGGAACGCTGTGTAGTTGGAGTTGTTGTTCGGTTGGTTTATAGTTTGGGGTATATTGCATAACTTCCTCCATTAATCTTCATAATATCTTCTTGTTTTAACTCTATCTTTATTATATTCTTTTCTAGGTTTGTTTGCTCTTATGCTTCTCTTGATGTTTGCTTTAGCATATCTACCTGTGAAGAGTGATAACGAAGGAACAAAGTTATTCTTTTGTCTATATGCTATAAATTCTTTAGCATACTTTTGATATTGTGAAGAATTGAATCTTGAATTAATTGAGTATGATGCACTCTTTGTATTTCTATAATCATTGTAAGAGTAATAAGGTTCGTATGATAAGTAGTTTCTTTGAACATAGGCTTTTGGTTTATAACCTGTAGCTTTTGTTTCGATGTAATCTTTAACAAGACCTTTTAATACACTGTATTGTTCTTGCTCATATTTAAGTGCATCTTCTAGGATAGCGATACCTTTATTATCTAACGATTTATAGAATGTTTCTGCATCTCCTAATTGTGATAGCTTACCTGTGATTGAGTTATTGAAGATAGCAGACTTGATTGTTGATGATGATACGCCATCAAGGATTGCTTCATTGATGATTGCGTATACAACAGATGCTGGTTGATTTCGATCTAAAGCTTTCTTAATTTCATAAGATAACTGATACATCTCTTCTCCATTATAACCCGTATCATTGTAATTAGTAAAGTTTGCGTCACCGTTTTCAATCTTACGGTAACCTCTAATCATTTCTAAAGCTTTAAAGTAATTTTTTATTTCACCTTTATAACCACGATAGTTACCAGCTTCACCTATGATTCCAGCCTTGGCTGAATGTATTAAACGTTCAACAAAGTTAGGATCTTCTTCATACGCTTCAGTATATTTCCATTCATCAACCATAGCTGTTGCACCTGATGCACCGATAAACATTGATAATGTTTTTCTTGAAAGGTTGTTGAGTAAACTATTTTCTGCATTTGATTGTGGTCCATAGTTTCCAAAGAAGTCTTTACCAATAAGAAGTTCCATAGGCGTTTTGATTAAAGGATTTAATCTTGATATAACATTTGCACTGAACCAATTAATTGTGCCGTCGCTTAAGCTGTCTGCATTTTCAAATGGTTCATAAAACATTTCTCTGAATTGTCCAATCAAACCTGTAGCACCTGCAGCTAAAGGGATAGGTCTATCATTAAGGAGTGATAGGAATGGATCGATGTACATTTGTTTCTTAACCCATTCTTCTTTTGTTTCTTCATCCACATTATAGTGTTCTGCGATTAAAGAGTTTACTAATGAAACAATAAGTGCTGTACCAACAAGTGATCCTGTTGTATTTAATAAGTACTTCATTGTTGATGAGTTCGTTTGACCAGATGCTATTTCAGCCATAGCCTTACCTGTGGACTTCACATGTCCCATACCAGTTCTAAGTAATGCTAACGGATAGGTTAAGAACATTCCCCAATTTTGCAATTGTTTTCTAGCGATAAGTGGGAACCCATTTGGTCCACCTATTGTTGCATAGGTAATTTCTCTAGCTCGTTCTTCATTTGTTTTCATGGAATCAATTAGTTTCTTTTCAGAATAAAGCGGTCCATATAAACGTTTATCTTTAGAAGGGTTAGCATCATAATCATTAAATCTCTTGAGCAATGATTTATATAAAGCATAACGACCAGCAAGTGTTTGATATTCAAATACATTTTCAACAAACTTAAAGTATCCTCTACCTAGCTCTGCGACTTCAGTACGTTCCATGGTGTCTAAGTTAAGTGACTTCTTGCTTTCTGCATCAGGTATTGCACCAAACATTTTCATAAACTTAAGAAGTTCTGGAGTTGCTGATGCACCTTTCGATTGATAGAAAGCTGATAGTTCATTGACTGATGGAATAATATCTTTAATACTTGATGGATCTGTTGCAGTAATCAAAGCGATGTCGCCGATTGAATACTGTGTCATACGGTTTAATAACTTGTGTGGCATAGACATAACAAATTTTGCAAATCCACGTTTTGCAATATTTAGAATTCTTTCTGTTTCTGTTGGTATTTTTTCTGTGAAGAAATACTTATCTAAATGATCTGCAAACGTTTTGTTTGTCATATAAAGGTTGCCTGTTAATGCCATGTAAGCAATACGTTGTTCTTTACTATCTCCATTTAAGAAGTACTCAGCGTTACGTTTAAGTGTTGCAAAGTCAAATCCAGCAATGAAACTAAATGATCCTCTACTATCTTCAGGAAGGAGTTGTAACCATTCATTGGTTAATCTTGATCCTTGTGCTGTCGCTGTCTTATTCACTGTGTCATAAATCTTTTTAGCAAGTGATGGATTCAAGTTCACAGTTTCAACCATGAAGTCTACCATAGCTTTCTTTACTTCCATCAATGAGCTTATTGCCTCTAATCTATCAATTTGTGTATGATCTAATTTTGAATAGACTTCGCCAAGTTCTGCTAGAGAATACTTACTATAGTTTTGATCTAATTTATAAGCATCGATAACATACTGTTGATACTTTTTAATCTCATCGTATATATCTCTATGGAAAGTTTTAGATGTTGGTTGAGTTCTTACATCAACACCATAGTCTTTAAGGTGACCAAGTAAAAGTTTTCTTTCTTCTTGTAAAGTTAAAGGTACACCTTCTTTTTCTAAACTGTCAAGTTCTCTTTCAAATAGTGCAGTTGTGTTAGCAATGATATCTTGATTATTCATGATGCCGCTTTCTTTGTATTGATCTCTTACATCAAGCAATGATCTCATCTTAGAAAGATTTTTACTAATAGCAAACATGCTTTCAACAAAGTTATATTCTCCAGAGAAGACAATGATATCTTCCAAACTCTTTTTTTGATTTAAGAAGAGTGTGTTCATTGTTGAATAATAACTTGCTTTGTTAGAATTGTTGTTCTTACCTTTTTTAATATGTTGTTTTAATAAGAAGAGTTCGCCGAAGTTATCTGCAATACCAAAGTGTTTTCCTAAGTCTTTACTCATGTCAATAACATTCTTGATTGTCTTATGGTATAGAGCAACTAGTGGTTGGTTTCTACCATTGTTATTAAAGTTCTTAATGAAGTTAGCAGCTGCTTCTTCTGAGAAACCTAACTTATTATACTCGTTCTTAACGTGGTCAATAAGATAATTATTTTCAGAATTGATTGCTTCTTTCATTTCTAATTCAAGAACCCTAAGTTTAGTGAATGTATCAAACTCCATAGCTAAACCTGCAACACCTTCAGTAAGTTGTTTGATTCTTTTGAAGACTGAATTCATTTCAGATTCATAATAATGTTGGAAGTTGATAAGATTTTGTACTGCACTAACGGCTAATTGTCCTTGTTCATCAGTTGCTTTAAGACCAGTATTCTCTAATAAGTTTACTTTTAATCCAACAGTTTCAACATCGCCGTCTGTGTGTTGACTAAAATATTTTCTAATGATGTCGTTTTCTTTTTGTGTATAGTCAGTTCCAACTTCGCTATCCGCAGTTGATTTTTCTTTGGATTCAAATCTCGAATACCATTCTTTTCTATCATAATCTCTAACCAAGTATTCTGGTATCTTGCTAGCAATTTCTTGAGTGACTTGTTGTTCTTGTTCAATGCTCTTATCAAAAGCATCAACTTGTTCTTTAGTAACTGCATTGATATTTTGATCATCAATTTTCTTTTCAAGATATTCTTTGTTTGTTGCAAATGTATCTGTAGCTAATCTGTCATAAATCTTCTTGATATAGTCTTGATAGTTTTCAGCAATAAGTGGTTGATCAGTATGATATTTTAATTTGATACTTCCATCTTTATCCATGGACCAATACTTACTATTAACAAATGCGACGATTTCTTTTGGTGCTGCTTCATGGTATCTAAGGACTCTGTCTGTTAGATTTCTATTGCTAGTGATTGCTAATAGTTTATTTAATAAGTTTTTGTTTGAACTACTCTTATGTTTGATATCCTTACTCTCTGGATCATGATACATAAGATGATCGTTAAGTCTGTTAGGATTTTTTTCGTCTGCTACATTAAGAACAGATCCTTTTAAAATATTCCAAGCTTGAGGTTCTTCTCCACCAAAGTAAAGATTACCATTATCTTTTCTTACGTGACTTTGACCATAAGCATAGCCATCAACATTTTCTAAACGTTCTCCAACCCAACCAGGAACAAGACCAGACTTCGCATCGTAGATATCATAAAGTAATTGTTGATCAAGTAAATCATTTTTATCTACAGTTTTAAATGCGTTTGATAACTGACTGTTTGCAGTATCTCCATAGTTGCCTAAACCTTCTGCCATGAATCTTAAGATATCATCATCGCTTAATGATTCTCCTGAAGGCATCATCATCTTCAAAGCTTCTGCGGTTGATAGGTAAAGAGTTGAAAGAATTTTTCCTTTAGCGTTAAGTTCTGTAATCTTACCGACTTTAGATGCAGCAATTTGTTCTTTATTATAAGTGCTATCCATGACATTCTTTTGACCACTTCTACCTAAGAACTTAAATGGTTCAGCATCAAATAGATCATCATCAATTTTTAAATCATTTAATGCACTTGTATCATAGACATCGTAAGTTGAAACAATTGCTTTTTCTATAAGTTTAGGATTAAACCAACGTGAAGCAACATCACTATCTTTAATAGACTTACTAAATCTTTTACCACTTGCATCATCAATCATCTTTAATAGTTCATTTAATCCAGGAAGATCATTGATATAATTACCATCTGCTTGATAATAGATAGCTTTATATTTGTTAATGATATCAAGTTGACCTTTGCTAAAGAAGTTTTGATTTTTTAAAGCCCAACTAATTCCATAGATACCACGCACTTGTATAAGTGTTGACATAAAGTTTGGTGATGATAAGAATTTAGATCTTTCTTTTTGTCTGAATTGATAGATTGCTTGTAGTTTATCCGTGTTGTAAACAACTTTACCATCTTCTAAACCTACAGCCATGTCGCCAAATACAGGTATAGCTTCAACTGTATTAGCATTCATGATGTAAGATAGTTCATCTACTTTAGCTTCTCTAACAAAACTCTTCCATGGGTTTTCGTTTGCAGATATACCAAGGTTTACTTTGTATGCTTTATAGATTGTTCCATCTGGTGCAGTAAAGTTTTTTTCTTCTAGTATCCATGGAGATTCTGCTTTACCTTCGCCAAGTCTTTGTAGATCTATAGCAGACACCATAACGGCTACATCATCATCTTTGAAACCAAAACCATCTTGTATATCTTTAAATCTTGAATCAAAGTCTGCTGTTTCAGATAAAGTGACTTTGCCAAATGCCGCAGTGCCAAGTGCCATCAGCTTTGTTTGACTGTTAATCTTTTGTTTGAATTCATATAAGTCATAATCGCCGATTGATGCTACAGCTTTTTGCCCTGGTTTTAAAAATCTTTTTACAAAATCATTCTTAGTTCTTTCATCATAGCGATGGACTCTAACGATTGTTGTAAGTTCATTCTTCTTATTATCTGCAAAACGTTTATTAAGTATTGCAGTATTCTCATCGTGAATATGTTTACCACTACCATCAACAATTATCCACTTCTCTTTAGTGAACTCTTTAGCAGCTTGACCTTCACTGATTGTTGCCTGAGTTCCATCATATGCTTTCTTCATTAGACTACTGTTGTAGGCATCAAGAAGCATTCTCTTTTCTTTGTATGTAATCCCTTTACCATTAAAGAAATAATTATTACGATAGTCTTCTGGTACCATCTTTTCATAGACTGAAAGCATTTTGTTTCTATTGTCTATTTCATTTCTGACTTGATTGTATTCTAATTCTCCAATAGCTGCAGTTGCACCTTTAGTTACATAGTCACCAAATTGTTCTTTACTTCTTTGGAACGCTTGTTCAAGGTTTAACATCTTCCATACATCTCCACCATTGATTTCATTTAATCCTGGAGTATATGCTTGGATAACTTCATCACTCATACCAGCTGTTCTTAAAATAGATTTGGCTTCATTTAAGTTCTTGCCTTTAAATATATCATTTAAGATATCAAAGTCTTCACCGTCAAGTTTGATTGCAATATAATTTGGAGTCTTAGTTGGACCGAAGTTTTCATCAGTAGGCATAAGTTTTTGAATATAACCTGTGATGGAGTCTTTAAGATCTACTAAGGTTTTAAATGATGCAAGTTTAACCTGCTCTTTGATTTGATTCTTAGTTAAGAAGTTATAGAATATATTATCTTTTAATCTACCGTTGTCATTGACTAAGTATCTATTGTTAATAAAGTATAAACCTGATATGACATCATCACTTAAAAAATTCTTTTTAACATCATCGATACTTAACTTACTTATTTTATTAGGATTGTTTGGATCTCTCCATTCGGCTTTTTCAGCTATATCCAATAAAATTTCTTCGTAAAGTTTTTGTTTAGCAAACTGTGTATTGAATGTACCATCATCTTTTTCAAAACCTTCATCAAGTTTAATTAAACGAGCAGCGATAGTGTCATCTGTTTTAATGTAATCATAGATTGCTTTTTGTTTTGTTTCTGAAGTTGTTAATTCTGAAACATATTTTTTAGCTTGACCTTCATAACTTCCACGAAGTAGTCGATCTAAAACTTTGATAGGTTTATTGATACCTTCAAGAATTTGACTTTGTACTTGACGATTATTATAGAATTTTTGTGTCGCTTCATTAGGCACAAAGAAAGTACCATGGTCACCATCAAAGTCACCAGAGTGTTTTGTAAACAGTTCATGCTTATTCATATAGAAGTTAGCATGTGTATCTGTATCAGCCTCATCAATAACAATTCTATATCCATGAATAGTATCATATTTATCTGAAGGGTGACGTAAGATATTCATGAAGATACTATCTTTTTCTTTTAATCCGTTAGCTTCTTTGAATGTCTTGACATCAATGCCATCTGATAATTGTTCCCACGCTTTAGGATTCATAACGATAACACCAACAGTATCATCGGTAATCTGTTTACTATCCATCAAACGTTTCTTCATTTCTGGAGTAATCGTTTTAATCATTGAGTATAATGCTTGGTTAGTTAATATATCTTTGAATCCTTGTTTAAACATTTTATCAAGTTGATCTTTAAAATCACTTGATGTTGTGATTCTTCCATTAAGCTTTTCAATTTCATTGATTAAATTTTCTTTAGTTTGATGTGTTGTAGAATCTGCACCAACAAGACGAAGCATCTTATTTACTAAACTTCCAGCAATGTCATTGATGTTTGATACATCAGCTAGTGGATCTATAATCATCTCATTGATAATACCAACAAACTTGCGATAGACTTTATTTTGGATTCTTTCTCTACTATAATTTTGAAGCATTGATGTTTCATTTTGTTCAAAGTATTTATAGTAATTATTTTCTCCAGCTTGATTTAACATCTTATTGATATCGTGTACATCTCTGTGCATTTCAAAAGCATTATTAGTTTCTTCAAACTTACCAATGACATTTGCTATGCCATTGTTTTTAATATCATCGACAAATCTCTTAAATGAATCAGAGTTAAAAGAATCAAGTTCTAACGTGATTTTGTTTGTGAATGTATTTAGACCTTTAGTTTCGGATTCATAAACTTTACCAATTGTATTAGCCATAGCACTTAAGAATTTATTGTAATCAAAGTTGATACCAATGTTCTTATGTCTATTGTAATAATAAAGTTCACCCAAAATGTTTACTGTTTTTTTAATATCTCCAACAACTTTAGGATCAATACCTTTCATGAAATCAATTGTATCTTGTGCATTATAAATCTTTGTTTCTAAAGATGCGTATTGATTGAGAAGTTGATGTGATAATTCACGTTGCTGTTCGATATAATTCATTTGTTCTGTGACAGTTCTAATGAATTCTTCAGAGATTGTTTTTTCTGTACTAACATATTTCTTAAGAGAATCAATTTCTTCAGGAGTTAATTCAATGTCAAACTTGAAGTTCTCATTAAGATAGTTGATCATCTCTTCTTTAGTTGCATTGATACCTAAGACTTTAGCAATCTCATCGATGTCTTTAAGCATGCGTGTTCTTGCTGTATCATCAGTCATAAGGAT
>Ga0265294_10011044_pt1 | contig 10196 bp, 9 predicted proteins | sample MunlanPumphouse3_FD_192504 | JGI IMG/M metagenome (GOLD analysis project Ga0265294, IMG submission 192504) | Groundwater microbial communities from a municipal landfill in Southern Ontario, Canada - Pumphouse #3 | ecosystem: Environmental > Aquatic > Deep subsurface > Groundwater | place...
CTTCGGAAGCGATAAGCTCTTTCAGCTCCTCGAGTATTTGCTGCTTGCGCGTCAGGTTGTGCTGTTTCTGCACTTCGAGCTGATCCAGGTAAACGCCACGTTTTTGTTTGTAAATGGCAAAAAGCTGGTCGAATCTTTCCTGAAGGGTGTCGTGGATAAGGGTTGCTTGTTTTTCGGCAACCTCTTCTTCATTTTCCTGCCCCTCTTCGCGTCCGGCATCGGCAAGGCTTTCCTGTATCTGATCTTCCTTAAAAGCTTTGGTCTTTTTGATGAATGCGACTTTTATCAAAGCCACCTTCGATTTTATCTCGTTCACGTCGTCGGCAGCCACCAGTTTTTCGAGCTGGTCGATGAGCTGCTCGCGCGATAATTCTTCGTAATTGGTAATTTCTTCTTCGTCTTCTTCCTCCTCGTCCTCCTCTTCGTCATGGGTTTTCTCCAGATCGCTGTCGGCAGTTTCGGCTGCAACGGCCGCAGTTTGCGCTGTCGTGTCAGCAGCAGCTTCAGGTTCGATCAAAGCTTCGGCTTCAACTGCAGTTTCAGATCCAACAACAGCTTCGGGTTTTTCTGCTAATTTTGGCTCGGCATCAGCCTCTGTTTCGTCTGGTTTTTCTGCAACAGGTTCCGAAGTCGATTCATCCACCACCTGATCTGTTTTTCCGGCATCATCGCCGGCAGGTTCGGCCTGCTCAGTTGTAGCGGCAGTCGCTGTTTCACTTTTCGGAGCATCTGCTGTTTCAACAACAGGCGCCTCCTCAGCGGCATCGCTGCCTATAGCCGAAGCGATCAGCTCGACACCCTTATCGGCGTTATCAGCAGATGCAGCCTCACTTGGGGTTTCGTCAGCAATTGCACTGTCGGCGGAACTGTCATCCGGCTGCTGCTCTGATACCGCAGAGGGATTTTGGACTTTTTCGCCGGCAGATTCCTGATCCTGATCTACGGGCTGATTAGCTTCTTCCTTGGGTTGCTCAACCCGGATGGTCTTCTCATCCTGCGTTCCGACTTGGGACTCCTCAGGAATTTGATTGGTTTGATCTTTTGTTTCCATTGACTAAAGAATTTTGTCGTAAGTAACGTTTTGTTTTGCAGTATTCCGGTTTTTATTCGCTAATAAAAACCTGATAATTAGATGTCTGTTTTTTAAAAAATGAGTGCAAAAATAGCATTTATTCGACAGCGTAATAATTCGCGTGGAATTTAACTTTTCTCATCAGGCAGGGCTCATAAATCTGCGTAACGGCGGCCACGGTTTGTAGCGTTTTTTAACCATTATTCATTGGTGGTTTCAATCGCCGGTTTCTATCGAAATACAATACTAATCAGCATTACCCATGTTCGATGTTTCCATACGTGAAACCTGGCACCTTTTTAAAACCTAAAAGGTATCGAAATAAATAAAAACTTGAATTATGCGAAAGGTAGGATTTGTAATGTTGTTTCTGGGGATTATTGGCGTAGCAGTCTTCGGTATTCAAACACTAAGCAATGCAGAAAATTTTTCTTTTTTTGGAATCGTGATCGGACGCGGGGTGGCCGGCTATATGCCCTTTGTGCTAAGTGCGCTGATGCTGGTAGCCGGATTGCTGACATTGAAATTTATAAAACCATCTTAAAGCCCTTTCAGAATTTGTCGGATGTGGAATCAGAAGGAGATTATCTACGCTACCCATCGCTGGCAGGATCTTTCTCTTTAGGCTCTCCGGGAATGCCTTTTATGGATGAAGTTGTGTGCTCGAGGGCAGTGGGATCTTTGTGAAGTCGTGGCTCAAGGTATTTATCTTTTTCGCTGTTGAACTCACTCTGGGTGATCTCCCCGCGACGATAACGGTCTTTAAGTTCGTCGAGTGTGGATTTGCCATCAGGCCCGCGCCCTTTGCCCCGGCTGCGCTGTCGGGTGATCATCACTATTATTGCCACCACTATACCAAGCCCCAGCAGCCATGCCCACATCATTTCCAGATTAAAAGCTCCATTTTCGCTCATCATGATTATTGCCATTGTTTCTTTTTTTTTATAAAAATGAGTTTTAAAATCCTCTAAATCATCGTCTTACTTTTACACACCCGACTCATGTTTTTTTTTGATGTTATCTTCAGAAAGCTCTCCCGGGATTTTGCCGGGTGAGGAGTCCTGTTTGCGGCGTGTCGGATTGCGCTCACGCACCGCCTTAATAATTACCCATAGGATTACAGCAAGAAGAAAAACACCTGCAATCCAAAGCCAATTTTCACCCAGGTTTGTCAAAAAATCATTCATATACAAATTTTACTTTCTGGTTTTTAAAAGCAAAAATATCAATCTGCTGATGAAATTATTATTCCAATTCTGTCAGAATCACATTGTTGATTCCGGTCAAATGGGTACTACCTGATACAGAGGGGTTTTATTGCAATCAAGCCGATGTTGTGATGGGTACATTCCTACACAAACTTGTTGCTGCGTTTCCACGAATATGGCCGATCAGACAACAAAATGAAGTGCAAAAGAGATATAATGGATCAACACCCGGAAGGACAGCCTTCGCTGATGTCGTGCTGCTCGATTTGAAAAGTAGTGTGCTCGATGCCGAAATTGTTTTTTAGCTCCTGCTGCAAGTTAAGAATAAATGAATCGTGGTAACCCGCCGGCATAACCAGGTGAGCGGTAAGCGCTACCGCAGTGGTGCTCATGGCCCAGATGTGCAAGTCGTGAATATCGACAACGCCTTTTTGATCTAAAAGAAAATTGCGTACTTTTTCGAGATCAATATGCCGCGGCACTGCGTCGAGCGCCAGATTGATGGAATCGGTAAACAAACGCCAGGTGCCCCACAGCACCACGATGATGATCATAAAACTAATGATGGGGTCGATCCATAAAGCTCCTGTAAGGGTGATGAGTAAGCCGGCTATCACCACGCCCACCGAAACGCCGGCATCGGCAACCATGTGCAAAAAGGCTCCCCGGATGTTCAAATCGTGCTTTTGGCCTTTCATAAAAAGTAACGCCGTAAACGTATTGACGACCACTCCGACGCCTGCAACCCACATCACCTGAACCGAGGCAACCGGTTCCGGATTTTTAATTTTACTCACAGCATCCCAGCCAATGGCTGCCATAGCACCGAAGAGCAGCAGTGCGTTGAGGATGGAAACCAGAATGGTGGTTTTGCGCAAGCCATAGGTGTATTTTCCTTTGGGGCGACGCGTGGCAAGCCAGGCTGCTGCCCAGGCAAATGCGAGGCTCAGCACATCGCTGGCATTGTGCACTGCGTCGGCAAGCAATGCCGAGGAGTTGGCCAGCAATCCGTAAATAACTTCCACAGCTACAAAGCCAACATTGAGCACTATGCCAATGGCAAAAGCGCGTCCGTAACTGACCGGTGAACTTTGCAGGTGCGAATGAGCATGTGAATGATTGAGTGACATTGGGCTAAATTAAAGGCGTTGGCGTAAGAACAACGACAGTTTAAAAAGGTTTGACCATTTTTCTTGAATTCCAATTACAAAACTGTACTTTTGCCCTTCACTAACAATTAGTCATCACGCCATTTCCGATGAATACTGTTAACCCCATCTCTACGAATACCTGCTCCGGAATTTCTGTTACCGGCAGCTCGGCAGCAATAGCTATTTTCGACACTAACGGTATCATCCGGCATGTTTCTGATAAGATGTGCGACCTGCTGCATGCTTCCGCCAATGAGTTGTTAGGTGCTAATATTAAAAGCATTTTTCATTTCGACAATCCCCACACCGCGCTATCGTGCGGATTGCAGGCGATCGAAAAATCGACTTTTGGTTTTATTACCATCGATGTTGGCTATATTTCTGTTAAGGCAACTGCTCAGACAGTTACGCTGCAAGTACAGCAACTCAGCACCCCGCATGGGCTGATGCTTCACTGCACCGCTGTAAACATCCAGGCCGCAGACAATACCGCACATCCTCTGGTGAGCGACACGCATTTGTTTCGGTTGTTGCTGGCCGAGCTGCCCGATGCTATTTATTTCAAAGACCGCCAGGGACGATTTTTCCGCACTAACAGGCTCCACGCCAAAAAATTAGGATTCGCCAGCGAAGCGGTTTTCATTGGCAAAACCGATTTCGATCTCTTTGCCGAAGAGCACGCTCACCAGGCTTTCGCCGATGAGCAGCATATCATCGAAACGGGCTGCACCATTTCCAAAGAAGAACGCGAAACGCGAAAAGATCAGCCCGACACATGGGCTTCCACCTCCAAGATGCCGCTGCGCAACGAGCAGGGGCTGATCATCGGCACCTTTGGCATCTCCAAGGACATCACAGCAACAAAAAATGCCGAGATACAATTGCGACAAGCCGAAACACAACTGAAAGAAGCCAACGCGGCTAAAGATAAGTTTTTCAACATCCTGGCGCACGACCTGCGCAATCCTTTCAACAATCTGATCGGCCTTAGCGATCTGCTCGCCGAAGATTTCGAGCTGCTCCACGACAGCGAAAAAATCGATATGATACAAAACATCCAGCAAACCGCAGAATCAGCTTTTGCACTGCTCGAAAATCTCCTCGACTGGTCGCGCGTACAAACCGGATCTATGAAAGTGCACCGCGACCAGGTTGTCATCGATAGATTAATACAGGAAATCATCGGGCTAAACCAGGGTCAGGCATTTTATAAAAATATCGAACTCACCTGGCAGTGCGACCCTGACTTGATGGCTATGGCCGACGAAAACATGGTGCGCACCATCCTGCGCAACCTGGTGAGCAACGCCATAAAATTTACCCGTCCGGGCGGAAAGTCAGTGGTGAAAGCTAGAAAAGAAAACGACAAAATCCGCATAAGCGTAACCGATAATGGCGTAGGCATGGATGAAAGCACCTTGATGAAACTTTTCAAAATATCTGAAAAAATCAACACCTACGGCACCAACAACGAATCAGGAACCGGGCTGGGACTTATCCTGGTTCATGAGTTCATCCAGCTTAATGGCGGTTCTATTCAGGTAGAAAGCAAGCAAGGTGAAGGAAGTACTTTTAGCATCTGGCTGCCTGCTGTGTGAAGTGAGTAATGAGTGGTGAGAGATGAGAGGTGAGAGATGAGAGATGAGAGATGAGAAAGAAGCGGGTAGCATGCAGTTGCAGCTTAATATTCCAAAAACAGAGAAAAGGGCATTGCGCACAACGAAAAGCATTACTTTTAGCCATTCATTATTTTTATCAAAATTTTTATGACCCGCTTACGATATTTAATAATTATCTCCACGCTTTTTGTTTCGATACCGCTCTACGGCCAGTCGAACGACACATTGCTGCTACAGCTCGACAAGGTAATTTTGCAAAAGGAGGACTTTAGAAATAAAAAATACCATAACATCGGGCAGCTCAAGCATCGACTTGAAGAAGCACACCGCGCTAAGGATTACGAGCAGGAGTATCAGTTTTGTCAGCAGCTTTTTGAGGAGTATGGTTCCTTTATTTACGATTCGGCTTTTCATTATGCCTGGCGCATGCAGGAGCTGGCGCGTGCTTCGGGGCAGCCCGAAAAAATTGCTACGGCACACCTCAACATAAGTTTTGTGTTGCTTTCGTCGGGCATGTTTCACGAAGCCATCGACACGCTTCTGGCCATCGATCCGCGCTATCTCACCAACGAGCAGCAGGTGACACGCTACAATCATCTGGGGCGCGCCAATTACGACATATCAGAATACGCCAGCGACCCACATTTTACACCATATTATATAGCACGCGGCAACGCATTTATCCGCAAGGCCATCGCCATTGCCGACAGCAGTGCTTATCGCAAATGGGTGCTCACAGCACTGCTCAACCTGAACGAAGGAAATACCGGTAGTGCCCGTTCATATTACCACAAAGTGCTCGACGAGTTCGACATCAGCACTCACGAAAAGGCTATGATTTACGCCAGCCTGGCAACCCTCGACCTGAAAGAAACCGATACCGCTGCTGCCATTGGCAACCTGGCACGCAGCGCCATGGCCGACATCCGCTCGGTTGTTACCGAAACCATAGCACTGCGCAACCTGGCTACCCTGCTTTACCGCCAGGGCAATATGATGCGGCAAGCCTACAATTACATCCTGTTGGCCAACAACGACGCTGGGTTTTATGGCGCACGCCAGCGCACTTTTCAGATTTCGGAGGTGCTCCCGCTGATAGAGGGCGAAAAATTGAAACTTACCGAAAACCAAAACCAACAATTGCAGCTATACGTGATTTTTTTAGCAATACTTGCCGCACTGGTGCTGGCCTCGCTGCTGGTAATCATCAACCAGCTCATCAAATTGCGCAAAGCACGCGAAACGATTTTGCAAGCCAATCTTAATTTGAAAGCTCTCAACGAAAAACTGATCGAAGCCAACAAGATCAAAGAAGAGTATATCGCCTACTATTTCAATATCAGTACCACCTACGTGGATAAGCTCGAAATGCTGCGCGACAACCTGCAGCGCAACATCGACAACCGGCGCTACGAAAACCTGCAACAGGCCGTCGACAAGCTTAACATTAAAAATGAAAGACTTTTGCTTTTTCAGAATTTCGATAAGATATTCCTGAGCCTCTTCCCCGATTTCGTCGAAGGATTCAACGCACTCTTCAAACCCGAAGACCAGGCACAGCTTACTGACGATGGCGCCATGAACACCGACTTGCGCATCTTTGCACTCATCCGCATGGGCATCACCGAAAACGAAGCCATCGCCAAAATCCTCAACTTCTCCATCAACACCATTTATTCGTACAAAAACCGCATCAAAACCCGGTCGATTGTTGCCAACAGCGAATTCGAAAACCACATCATGGCCATCCGGTCAGTATAGAAAAGAAGGTAGAGGATAGAAATTAGAATACCAGATTCGGAATTTAGAAACGCACGACCATGCCTCTCTACATGTCGGGAATCTGAGATTTGTTGGTCAGAAAGTACCACCATCCCAGCCCCACAAGGAGCGCGTTGCATCCACAAATTCGATGTAAATACGGTCAGCCGGAACATGCGTGGCCTCCGTAAGAAAACCGGCAAGTCGTGCCGACAGATCAGAAGTTTGTTTGCGGGGCAGGCCAATGCTTTTCAGCTCGCAATAGATCATAGGTGCGTCGGTGCCACCAAAAAGCATCTGCCGTTGATCTTCCACATCAATCATCACATATTTTTCAGGCTTTTGTAAAATCCCAGCTACCAGTTTCGATAGGTTTGCGATAAGCTCATTGCTGTCATGCAGCTCCTGGTTGGTGTTAATTTTTAAGTAAGGCATGGGAAAGAAATTTTTAAATCCCAAAAAAAACAAAAACCAAATATTTCCCGAAACTCAATTACCAAATAACCAAAGGAGGAGGGGTGCATTTTGATTTTTTGGAATTATTTGTCATTTGAGGCTTGTCATTTGGAATTTTATAAAGACTATTTCGGATATTCGATGCGGATGTGATAGATGTTCATCAGCTTCTTTTTTAGAATCCTCTTTGTTTTGTTGATGTCGCGCAGGGTGATGTTGGAATTGATAAATTGGTTGTTTTCCATTTGTTTGTTGATGATGTTTTCCACCAGATTATTAATGGTCACCTCGTCGATAATTTTCAGACTGCGTGCGGCAGCTTCCACCGAATCCGACATCATCACCACGCTGGTTTCTTTGCTAAAAGGAATCGGGCCGGGATAGGTAAAACGGCGCGGATCGACCTTTTCGTCGGGATTTTCTTTTTGTTGCATGGTATAGAAATATCCCACTTTGCTGGTTCCGTGGTGGGTGCGGATAAAGTCGATGATCTGTTCGGGCAGCTTTGCTTTTTTTGCTTTTTCTATGCCATCAATTACATGGTCGATGATGATGCGTGCGCTCTCTTCGTAGGTAAGCTCGTCGTGCGGATTGACACCCGTCACTTGATTTTCGATAAAATACATCGGATGGTTCATTTTGCCGATGTCGTGATACAGCGCTCCAGTTCGTGTGATCAGTGCGTCGCCGCCAATTTCGTAAATACACTCTTCGGCCAGATTGGCTACCTGCAGCGAATGCTGAAACGTACCCGGTGCGCGCATGCTAAGCTCGCGCAATAACTTGCTGTTGGTATCCGAAAGCTCCAGCAGCGTAACATCCGTGACCAACGAAAACATGCGCTCGAAGAGGTAAATGAGCGGATAAGCCACCAAAATCAACAACGCGCTGCCACCAAACATGGCATAATCAACCGGACGAATGGTAGAGAAATTTCCTTCCTGTATCAGATTGAGACCGGTGTAAATGGCCGCATACGAAAGGAAAACCACGATAGCTGTAAACAAAAACTGTGATCGCTTTTGCAAATTAACAATACTAAAGATGGTGATGATGCCGGCGATGAGTTCCATAAAAAGAAACTGGAAGCTGTTGGGCACCAAAAAACCAATGAGGATAATCATGATGAGATAAACGTACAAGGCCAGCCGCGTATCGAAAAACACGCGAATGAGGATGGTACCAATACATAGCGGCACCAGGTAGATAAACTGCGGGTCGATGCGCAGCGCCACGCTGGTGAGGAATACCATGAGGATGAGCACCAGCAATATCAGGATCACCTTTTTGTTGTCGCGCAATACGTCGCGGCGGAAGAAATAAAGGAAAAACACCAGCACCATCAGCGATATGGCTACCAGCAGCACCTGCCCGGCAAGGATCAGGTAATAATTGCTGTCCTGCCCCAGTCGTGCCTCGTACTCCTGGCGCAGCGATTCGAGGCTCTGAAATTTATTTTTATTAATAAGCTCTCCCTTCGAAATAATGCGCTCGCCCTCTTGCGTCATGCCACGTGTCGAAGATATCTGATTAAGGTAGTTCTGCAGCTCTTTCTGGGTCATCGACTCGTTGTACGAAACGTTTTGTGTCATCGACTCTTCGAGCAGCAACTTGAGCAGCTCGTCATCGACACCCTCTGACTGTACCAGCATATTTTTAATTTTTTCGTATGCTGTATGGATGTTGTAAAGATCGCCCAGGCGCACCTTTTCGGCGGTGTTGTTGATGATGAGCGTAATTTGATAATCGGGTGGCTTATTTTCGATGGCAGGAATCGTTTGGATGATTCCACGGTTGAGCGTTGCCTCAAGAATCTTTAGCCCGCGCTCGAGCGAAGCCTGCTTCAAATTATTATTATCCTTATCGGACGTCCCGTATTTGAGCGCCCAATAGTTGTTGAAATTATCAATAAACTCGGTGCGAATGGTTTCACTTTTTTGGATATTAAAATCGAAAAACAGCTCCCGGTTGGCCATAATTTCGTTGCGCTCTTTTTCGGCTTCCTCAGGTGCTTTGAGTATGGGAAAGTCGAAAGGCGCTATCAGATCGTCGTGCTGCCACGGGCGTCCTTTGGTGTATTCGTATTTGAACTTGGCTTCTTTCGGAAAAAAAGAAACCAGTATCACCAGGCTCACCAGAAAAAGAAAAACCTTGTAAAATATCGAATAATGCTGAGTGAGAAAGTCCCAGATTTTGTTCATGGCCACCAAAAAAATTTGAAGCGAAAGTAGTTTATTTTCGCCTGTTGTGAAAATATCCGGCTACAGCGCCGGTTTTTAGCTTTTTATTTTATACGGATGAACGCTTATTACCATAGAATTGTTAACATTGTCGAAAAAAAATAACACATGGAAACTTTTGGATTTTGCAATCTGAGCTGCGTGCCTTTACGCGCTGCTGCCAGCCATCGCAGCGAAATGGTGAGCCAACTGCTCTTTGGCGACACCTTTGAAATTATGGGCACCGAAAACTCCTGGCTGGCGATACAATGCAGCCACGACGATTATCAGGGATTTATCGATAAACGGCAATGTCTGTTAATTTCCAACAAAGAGTATCTTCATCTGCAGCAAGCGCACGATCACTATTCCACCACTGCTGCAAGTTATGTCACCGATCAGGCAGGCAAGCGTACCTACATTTTTCCGGGTGCAAATATGCGCGGCTTTCGGGATGGCAAATTAACTTTAGGCACCACTACATTTGTTTATGACCAACCCTTACAAAAGCCTCTGCATCCTGCCACCGGCGCCGATCTGCTAGCCACTGCACACCGCTATCTTAATGCTCCCTATCTGTGGGGTGGACGAACAACGGCAGGCATCGACTGCTCCGGACTGACACAAAACGTGTTTAAACAAAACGGAATAGCGCTTCACCGCGATGCCGCTATGCAGGCTGCCCAAGGCGAAACGATTCATCTGATCTG
>Ga0265294_10011046_pt1 | contig 10195 bp, 4 predicted proteins | sample MunlanPumphouse3_FD_192504 | JGI IMG/M metagenome (GOLD analysis project Ga0265294, IMG submission 192504) | Groundwater microbial communities from a municipal landfill in Southern Ontario, Canada - Pumphouse #3 | ecosystem: Environmental > Aquatic > Deep subsurface > Groundwater | place...
AATTGCAGTATTAGCACTAGGGTCACCAAACATTCCAAGCATGCCTAAATGAAGTTCATCATTATTTGATATAATCCCTTTTCCCATTAACGTGCAAACAATTGGAATTTGTATTTTTGAATTAAATTTTTTTAATTCGTTTGAAGCCTCATGGTTACTCAACCCGCCCCCAATGTAAAGAATAGGTTTTTTTGACTTTTTTAATTCTTCAAAAAATAGTTTACATTCATCATTACTAATACTATTAGTATTAGTAATATTATTTTGAGGAACAATTTTAACATTAATTTCATTAGTATTAACATTATTTTGAAGAGTACTATTAGTGTTAATTATTGTTTTGTTTGAATTAGTGTTAATTATGTTTTCTGTTATTTTATTATAATATTCTTGTTTTTGGTTTTGTTTATCAAAAGGAAAGTCAATTACTATTGGGCCTGGTTTACCATTCAATGCTTCAAAATAAACTTCTTTTATTAATTCTTGAATGTTTTCACCCCCATTAATTTTAATAACTTTTTTAGCAACTTTACTAAATATTGATTCAACATTAATGTGTTGGAAAGCGTCTGTTCCGAATTTGTTTTGAGGTACTTGTCCTGCGATTACTATTAGAGGAATTGAGTCTCCTTGTGCATCAGCAACTGCAGTTAAAGTATTTGTTATGCCTGGGCCTGAAGTTACTATAACTACTCCTACTTTGTTTGAACTTCTTGAATAAGCAGATGCGCTAAAAGCACTTGATTGTTCATTAGAGTTTACAATTATTTGTATTCTTTCTTTTCCTAGAGCGTCAAATACAGGTGCAATCATTGCTCCTATGTAACCAAAAATGGTTTTGACTCCAAGCTCTTTTAGAGTTTTAACTAGAATCTCTGCACAACTAAATTCTTCTTTAATCTCTTCTTTTAGAATTAATTCTTCCATTATTGCATTACTCAAACCAACACCAACCTTATTTAAAGCAAAACTCGCTTTGCTCAAACTAGCTTGTTTTGAATAAGCAATTTTTTTTAAAAAAACAAAATTAGAATCACTTAAACAAAACAAAAATTGTTTAAGCGACGAGCACGACTAACAATACTAAAAGAACCGCAACGGTAATAGAATTATTAGTTTTTTGCATTCAATTAATAGCATTGCTTTTTGTATTTAAAGCTTAAGAAGATTTGAATGTAATAAAGTATACATCTAAATTAATTTGTTTTTTGTTTAAAATAATCTTTCAAAACATTTTTCTCCTCTAATTCTTTTTTAGTTCCAAATTCAATTATCTTCCCTTTATTTAACACAGCTATTTTATTTACTTTTTGTAGTATTGCGGGCCTGTGAGCAATTACTATTACAGTCTTTTCTTTGAATTCAGTTTGCATTAACTCTGATATTTTTTCTTCTGTCTTTGGATCAAGGGAACTAGTTGGTTCATCAAGTATTATTATTTCTGCATCCTTTGCTAAAGCACGTGCTAGTGCGATTCTTTGTTTCTCTCCTCCTGAAAGATTAGCTCCTTTTTCTCCAATTAATGTTTGTTCTTTGTCCTTTAGTGAATTAATTGTTTCGTTTAAAATAGTTTTATTAAAAATTTCTTTTAATTTTTCTTTTGAAAGAGTAGGATTACTATACAAAATATTTGCTTCAATAGTATCATTAAAGAGCATTAAATCTTGTGAAACAAAAGCCATTTTGGATTTTAATTGTGAAACTTGGTATTCATTTATATCAATTCCATCGATGAATATGCTTTCTTTTGGACAATCATAGAATCTTAATAATAAATTTATAATTGTTGTTTTTCCTACTCCTGATGGTCCGATTAGTGCTACTTTATCTCCCTTAATTATTTCAAAACTAACTCCTTCAAGAACTTTTTTAGTTGGTTCGTAAGAAAAATTTAAATTTTTTATTTCAATTTTATTTTTTAATCCATTAAATTCTCTCTCACCCCCTTTAATTATATATTTATCAGTGTCATCAAATATTTCTTTTAACATTTTTGATTGAGGGGAGATGCTTGCTAAGCGTGTATCAAAATTGCTTATGTTTGTTAAATTAGGATTTACCCTTAATAGGAGATATAAGAAAACTATTGCGTTTGCTGCAGTAATGGTTGGATCACTAATTGCTAAAAACCCCATTGCTCCTGCTACTATAAGTGTGGTAGTAGTAGAGAGTATTTCTTGTACCGGTTGAAATAATTGCATTCGTCTTTGTAAAGCAGTATCTTTTTTTACTTCAATTGCATTAACTTTTGAAAATTTATCTAATTCTTTTGCTTCTTGAGAAAATCCTTTAACTAGGGGCATGCAATTTAAAATGTCTATTAATTTATCTGTAAAATTACGTTCAGCGACAGCTTGTTCACTTGAGAGAGTAGTAATTCCTTTTTTGGCTTTTTTTGATAAGACTATATGAATTGGAACTACAAGAAAAACGAGTATTGTTAATTTCCATGATATTGAAAGCATTATTCCAAGGGAAACCAAAAGTGAGGACACTTCAACTACAATATTATTAATTAAATCCAATTGCATTTTTAGACTTTTTGTTGAATTTAGCATTATGTGATTTAAATGACTGATTGTAGTATTATCATAAAATCTTTTTCCAAAAAGAAGGTATCTATTAAAAATAGCTTCCCTAACTAGAAGTGATGCTTTTTTGGATTGTTCATTAGTGCAAATAAACAAAGCATATTTTAAAGCACTTTTCAAAATAATTGTTCCATACAACCAAAGCCCAAAGAAAGAAAAAAGAATTAATGGATCAGAGAATAAATTAGGGAATTTACTCACTATTGACCCAATAAGAGGTTGTTTTGCAAGAATTGAAAAATCTTTTGTGATAAGGCTATTTGCGAGTGGAAAGAGTAGAGAAACTGAATATAAATTTACTAGCATTAAAAGAAATGAAAGAAATGCACCTAACATTATGAACTTCTTATCTACTTTTGCAATATTAAAATACTCGATAGTATCATTTAATGAAGCAAATAAATTAAAAGAAATTAATTTTTTTAGAGGCATGTGAGAGATAAGTTTTTAAAATATATAAATTTAATTGAATTATTTTTTTCAAGAATAAATTTAGTAAAAGTTTTTTTTAGGTAAATTTTTTATTGGATTAATTTTCTATTATTTTTAGGATTTCTTCTATTGAATTAACTTCAAACAATCTGTTGTTTATTTGTTTAAGTTTTAAGTATCTTTCTTCTTGATTAAGGTTTTTTGTTGTTTTAATTAATATGTAATTAGAGTCAATTTTTTGAGAATTTCTATTAAATATAGTTATTTTTGCAGAAGGATTATTCAAAAAAATTATTGAATGAAAAGCACTTCCCATAAATCCAGCTATCCTTTCTGCATAGCATATCATTTTAATTTGAGTTTTAACTGAATGTTGTTCTGGGTGAAATATAATCCATCCTTTTTTCTCCAAAACTTTTTCCAGTTCTGGTTCGTTTTTGATTGTAAACTTGTTTTTTAAGACATCTCCTGATCTTGATAACCAAACCTTTTTCCCTTTTTGTATCTCTTTTGAGTCAAAAAGGCCTATGCTTTTTGCATGTTCACAATTAAAGTGGTTTTTGTAAATAAAACCTGCATCAGGAACGATTAGAGTTTCAATCTTAGTGGGTTGAGATACTAAAACATATTTGTTTTTTATGTTTAAAATGTCTAAAATTTCTTCCTGCCATAAATTAAATTTTGCTTCTTTTGAACCTGTTATCCAAATAATTTTTTTGTTAGGAAATTTTTTTAAGTACCAAGCTCTATTTATGCTTTCAACCAAAAAATGTCCATAATGGTTCACAAGGTAACCTGCAAAGATATATTCTCCATCAAGATAATCCATTTTAGTGCATTTTTTTGGTGAAAAAAACAAATTTGCTAGTTTTAACCGGAGATATAAATCTATAGAGTTAAGATTGTTCGAAGAGTCCACCACTCCAAGATATTTTTCTTTCTCCTGCTTGTCAGTAATGCAGTAAATTATATTTGCGTTTTTAAGCAATTCTGCTGACAGAGGGTTTTTTTGTCTTATCTTGCTTAAGTTGAGTTTATTAAGAATCTCAAGTTCTCCTCTTATTTCATTTTCTTTCTTTGGTGCTTTTTTTTTTGCAAAAATTGGAGAGCATATTCGTCCTTCTTTTTTTCCATATTTAATCCAATGGTCAACTGCTTTTTCTTTGGTGTCTATTTTAGCAAGCTGCAAATCGTAATAGTTGTTGACATAAAAATTCCAGTCAAAATAAAAAGGAGTTTTGTTTAAATTTATGCTTTTTTTAATTAAAAATAGTTTATTCTTAAAAATTTCTACTGATTTTTTTAATATATGTGATTTTTTTGACAAAAAAATTACTGGATTAAATTCAAGAGCTTTTTTAAGATTTGGGAGAAATCTTAAGATTGTAATATCTTCTTCATCATTTTTATTATGTTTTTCAAAATAATCTTCTTTTCGGTTATCCTTTATTGTTGCTCTACCTCTGTTAATTTTTTCCAAACATTCTTCTTTTGATTTTACTAAATAATGATTGATTCTAATTTTATTTATTGAAATATTTTTTAATAATGATTCATTTTTTTGTATAAACTTAAAATTCTCATCTACTGCAAGAGAATTATTTTTATAAATAAATTGGTGGGGGGTGTTTCCAGCACATTCAGTTAGACTTGGTTGGACGATTGATTTTATATGTTTATTTGGTAGAAAATTTAAAAAAGCTCTTTTTGTAAATCTTTTTATGACCAATTCATTAGTCTTTTTTTCAATATTATTACTTCCAAAACAAACCCAATTTATACCTATTCCTGAGTAATTTTCATATTCATTTAATATGTCTTTTAAATTGTCTTTTTTAGTACCGAATAAAAATTCATCAAGATCTATGAATGCAATCCATTTTGAATCTTTTCCATAATTTTTTAAACAATGATTGTATGCTTGTGTTTGACCTGGGTGCATTTGCCAATAAATATTTGTTACTAATCCTTGTGTTATATATGGTTGTAGTATTTGTTTTGTGTTGTCTGTGCTGTTGTTGTCATAGATGTAAAAGTGTTCTACTCCTACTAATTTATGAAATTCAATCCATTCTTTTAAATAAGGGCCTTCATCTTTAACTATTGCACAAATCGATAAATATTTTCTCCTAAGAATAGGCAAATTAAATGCGTTGGTTTTTGCTTTTGGGTCTGATTCAATTCTATCGAGGAGTTTTTTATTCTCTTGAATTAGATTTTGGGGTGATAAGGTATTCCATTTTTTTGGATGTTCGGGTAATATAAGTCCATTTCCCATTCTTTCAATAAATTCAGGCTTAATGTCAGGGATGTATCCTGCAGCTGTTGTAAATGTGAATTCCCCGAAAATTATTCTGTTGTTTGTAACATAAAAATCAACTCTGACTTGCACAAATGGTGCAGCCAACCTTTCAGCATAATGAATAAGTTCTTTTAGCCGATCTGGTTTTTTAGGATTATTTTCAAAATCTTCTTTTTTTAATATGTTTAGTCTGTTCCAGTTGGTGTCAAAATAATAATGGGTCTCTTTTTGGGTTGATCTTCCTGTGCAAAGCATTATGAAACGAGCTTTTCCGTTGAAGCAAAATATTTTGTAATCAAATGGATACTTGTAGTTTTGGTCCTGCACTATGTATTCTTCGCAGATTATCCTTGGTCGGTGTATATAATACTTTTCAAGATTGAAACGAGAATAATCAGTAGCAAGCCACTGGTTTATTCGAGAAGCATGTTTGTCAAGGTCAAATTCTTTTTTATTCTCGCAAAGTATGGTTTGTCCGCATCCGACAGTGCCTTTTATCACAAATTTATCCGGCAATTGTGCAAAACTATTTTTTAGTTCTTCATAAGTATTGTATATTCCAAATAATTTTGGAAGAAGTTTTGAATATCCTGTTTGAGATACAATTTCTCTGGAGTCATATTTGTCAGTGCAATCGTAAATTAATTTGTGCTTTAGGTTAACTCCAAGCCACAATATTTTATCGTTTAAGTTGGTGGGTGAGTCTAGATTAATTTTTATATTTCGACTTTGCCAAAGCAAAGTAACTGCTTGATTTGGGAACATGGGGTAAAATCGATTGAGGTCATTCATAAAAATTTTTTTCTGTAGATTTGGGTCAAGTTTGTTTGTTGACCTAAACTTCTCAATCAATATGTCCTTTTTTTTTGAATTTTGTACATACTCATTAAACTTGTTTTTTAAAAGCAAGTCCTGAATCTGTTTTTTGGAATTTACTTCTTTTAATCTTTCAATATAATTTTTATATTCTGGATGCCATATTCTGACAACGCTTGATTTTTTTACGCTGTTTTGAATTGATTTAAATTTATAGTGATTTATTCTCAGTTTTTTGAATGATACATTTTTTGAATGTGCTCCAAAAGGGGGTTTTTCATCAAACACAATCTCGCAAAAGTTTTCATCAACTGCTTTAAGATCATCTTTGTAGGTAAAAAAGTGGGGTGTCAGTGTGCTTGAACTTGTGATGTATTTGGTATTGTGAATTGATTTTATGCAATTGTGCAAACATGAATTGTCTTCTGGACGTATGGTGTAATTTTCTATTACAGATCCGCTTGGTGTGTAAAAGTGATTTGAGTTAGAAAACATTAGGCAGTTGATTGACACTCCTGCATAATTTTCATATTCATTCAGGACTTTTTTTAGATTCTGTTCATAGGTACTGAATAGAAATTCATCAACATCAATGATTGCAATCCACGTGGTTTTTTGTTTAAATTTTTTTATCCAATCCTCATATGCACCTACTTGTACATCTGTTTTTGTTGGCCAGGGTATGAGTGTCACAATTCCTTGGACTATGTATTCCTTCAGAATGTCTTTGGAATTATCAGTGCTGTTGTTGTCATATATGTAAAAGTGTTCTACTCCTACAAGCCTGTGAAATTCTATCCATTCTTGTAAATAAGGGCCTTCATCTTTTACTATAGTGCATATTGATAGATAATATTTTGGGAGGGATTCATTTTTTTGTTGGTCAGATTGTATTTTTCTTTCTTCATTTTTACAATAATTTAAATAGTGCATTTTATCCTTTTCTTTTGTATTTATTCCCTCCTTTTGCAAATCTATGTGATGTTTGACGTAAAACCTCCAATCAAAATATTTTTTAATTTCTCTCTGAATATAAATCCACTCTTATTAAATCAATGCAATTATTATTCCTGCTCCTGTTAGAGCTAATCCTATTATTGTTTTTAATACGTTTTTTTGTTGTTTTAATGCTATTTTGTAATCAGGAGTAATTCTTGTTAAATTTGGGTTATAATAAGGGTCATTTTCAATGATATTTTTCCATTTTTTGTTAAGTATTTTTATTTCTTTTCTAAATCTTGGGTTTTGTATTGTTTCTACTCCTCTGCTTGCTGATTCGTAGTGGTATAATTTTGCATGTGGAGTGTAGACATTTTCGTACCCTTTTTTCATTAGCTTTAAACAAAAGTCAACATCATTTAATCCTACTTTAAAATTTTCTTCGTCAATCCCACCTACTTCAATAAACTTTTTTCTTTGAACCATAGTGCATGCAAAGGTAACTGAACTTACATTTCTAGTTATTTTATGGAACCCAAAATAACCTGGGTGTATGGGGTTAAATCCTCTAAATGCGTGGTCTGCAGCTCCGCATATTCCTACTATTACTCCTGCGTGTTGTATTAATTTATTAGGGTATAATAGTAATGCTCCTACTGCCCCTACTTCTTTTTTAGTTGCTTCTTCAAGGAGTCTTTCAATCCAGTCTTTATTTATAATTTCAGTATCATCATTTAGAAATAATAAATAATCTGCTTTACTTTTTTTTGCAGCATTATTATTTAATTTTGAAAAATTGAATGGTTTTGTTTTGTCTATTATAAAGTCAAATTTTGAAGGGTTTTTCTTTTTATATTCTTCAAGTGTGTCAAAAGTTCTTATAGAGAATGAGTTGTCAATTACTGTAATTTTATAATTAGGATAAATAGTTTTTTTCAATATTGAATCAATACATTTTTTCAAAAGTTTTATTTTTGGTCCAGTAGGAATTATTATTTCTACAGTTGGAGTTTGGTTTAATTTATATTTTATCTCCCAAAGTCCAATAGGGTCAATATTTTTAACAGTAGCTTGAATTTTATTTCTTTTTAAGTAATCTTCAAGAGCTTTTTTAGCTGCTTTAAGTGCATAAGGTTTTGCTTTATAGCTTTTTGCCGTTGAGGTTCTTGATGCTCTCCAATAATATAGTACTTTTGGAATGTGGTATATATTTTTAGTTCTTTCAATTGTTCTCAAAACTAAGTCATAATCCTGAGATCCATCATATTTTTTTCTTAATAACCCAATTTCTTCAACCAAGCTTTTACGATATATTGAGAAGTGACAAATGTAATTTACTGACAAAATAGTTTTTGAGCTAAAATCTGGTTTGAAAAAATAATCATATTTGTCGCCAAAATTATTTGTTTTTGCTTCATCGCTGTAAATTAAGTCAAGTTTTTTATTTTTATTTAGTGCTAATACAACTTCTAATAGTGCGTCTTTTGAGAGCAAATCATCATTATCTAAAAATCCAATAAACTCGCCCGTAGCCATTTTAATTGCATAATTGGAGGCTTCTGAAATCCCGCAATTTTTATCTAAAAATTTGATTTTAATATTTGGGTGATTAAGTGATTTTAGATAATTTGTTATATCTTTTTTTGTTGAGTGATCATCTACTAAACATAATTCAAAATTGTGGTAAGTTTGGTTAATTACTGAATTAATACACTCAATAAGTTCTTTTAAATTTGGGTTGTAAATTGGAGTTATTATGGATATTTTTGGATTATAAAGAAGTTTATTTTTTGGGATTTGTACTTGGGGCTCTTTTAGTTGTTTTTCAATTATATAAAAAACCCTTTTTTTTGATTGATAGTAATATTTATTATCTGGTGAAAGAATATACAAAATTAGTGAGTTTTCTCCAACATTAAAATTTTTGTGAGGTATTGTTGCTAAAAATCCACTTTTTAAGTAGTCTTTACTTGCATGTGCGTTTGAAACATCTATTCTTTCAAGTCCTGTTTTTGCTTTGAATAGCTTGCCATTTAAATTTATAAAAATTGTTTTAGCTGATTTTTCATCAATTTGGTCAACTGCCCACCCGTATAGTGTTATTGGCTTGTTTTTTTCAACAAAGAATTCGTTTTGTTCATCAAAGCGAGTATTGTTTAATAAATCAATATTCCATAGAGTTTCTTGCATAGTGTCTTTTGCTTTAATTAAGTTGTTTTTTGAAATTTGGAAATTCATTGTCTTTGGTTTGTTTTTGGATTTGTTTTTTGAAAAAAATTTAGTAATTAAGCCTATTTTCATTAAGATAATTAAATGTGTAAAGTTTTTATATACTTAGAGTGTTATTCATTCATGGTGAAGATGGATTTGATAGCGCAAGGTACTGTTGAGTATCTTGTTATTATTGCTGTTGTAGTGGTTGTTTCGCTTGTTACTGTTAATATGACTGTTAATATAGTTGAGCAAAATAGTGGTGCTTCTGAAGAGAGTGCGAAAATAGCTTGGAAAATGGCTTCTCCTTTTGCAATAATTGATTGGAAAATGGATTCAAATGGTCTTTTGACTGTTACCCTAAAAAATAATTATGATAAAATTGTTTATTTTAATTATATGAATATTGGTTTAAATCAAAACAATTCTAATTTTTCTTTGCCAGTGGGTCAAACAAGAAATGTCGTAATTGATACGGGGGATACTTATTCTTCTGGGCAAAGATATTCTTATAAAAAGCCGGATATAATTATTGATTATAATACTATTTACATCCCTAATTCTAGACAATATGCTCCAACTGATTTAACTGGAAAAGTTAGTTAATTGTAATTATTTTTTGCTTTTTATGAGTATTAATTTTGATAATAAGTGGTTAGTTGCTTTTAGCCTTTTTTTGGTTTTGTTCCTTGCTTTTTATCTAAGAGTTAGTTCTAATTCAATTGATTTAATTGACTCGGATTCTTTTTATCACGCAAGAATGGTTAAGTATTTGATTCAAGAGGGGAGTTTGCCTAATACGGATCCTTTAGCTTATTATCAAGTAAAAGGAGGAACTCCTTTAATTAAAACAGATTTTTTTTTGGATGAGTGTCTTTATATTATACAAAAATTTTTTTGGATT
>Ga0265294_10011047_pt1 | contig 10193 bp, 6 predicted proteins | sample MunlanPumphouse3_FD_192504 | JGI IMG/M metagenome (GOLD analysis project Ga0265294, IMG submission 192504) | Groundwater microbial communities from a municipal landfill in Southern Ontario, Canada - Pumphouse #3 | ecosystem: Environmental > Aquatic > Deep subsurface > Groundwater | place...
CCGGTAACCTTCGTCTGTGCAAAAGCGATATTGCAAGACAATAAGGCTAACGCAATAAGTAAGATTTTCTTCATAGATAGTTTTAAAAGTGAATAGTAGTTTAGTGTTATTTCTAACTACTACAAATTTATATAAAAAATATTCTTTAATTGTACTTCACTGCAACTTTTTTTTAAAATATCCCTTTTGCTATCATTTTTGCACATAAAACTTGCTTTTACAAAAACAATCGCTAAATTTACACTTCGGTTTCAAAGAAATCGTACGTAATAAACACATTAATACTTTAATTAACTAACAAAAAACTATTCTATGAAGAAATTCATGCTAATTGTGCTTACGGTGTTGTTATGCAATATCGCTTTTGCACAGACGAAGGTTACCGGTAAGGTGACATCTTCTGCAGACGGTTCCCCAATTCCTTTTGCGAGCGTTGTCGTAAAGGGCACCATGATGGGAGTAGCCACACTGGAGAATGGAAATTACACACTGGATAATGTTCCGGCCAATGCAACTCTCATTTTCTCTTCCATCGGTTTTGTTGATCAGGAGATCGCAATAGGTGGAAGAGCAGTTGTAAATTGTGCTCTTGCTCCTGACTCTGAAGCTCTTGACGAGGTTATGATCGTAGCTTACGGTACAGCCAAGAAGGGGACTTATACAGGTGCTGCTTCAGTTGTAAAACAGGATGCAATAAAGGATATGCCTTCTGTTTCATTTGAGCAGGCTTTGGGTGGTAAGGTTGCCGGTATGCAGGTAACTACTACATCAGGTCAGGCCGGTTCATCTTCAGCTATCCGTATCCGCGGTATCGGCTCTATGAACGCATCTAACGAACCTTTGTATGTAATCGATGGTGTTCCTGTTATCTCCGGTGATTCAGGCCAAATGGGAGATTACCTTTATACTACAAACAACGTTATGGCTTCATTGAACCCGTCAGATATAGCCTCCATCACTGTATTGAAAGATGCTGCCGCTTCTGCTTTGTACGGTTCACGCGCAGCTAACGGCGTTATTCTTGTTAATACCAAGAGAGGTATTGAAGGTAAGCCGACTGTCTCGTTCAAGGCATCCGTAGGTATTACTCCTTCGTGGGCAACAGACAACTACGAGACTGCTTCCGTACAGGAGAATGTTAATATGCTGTATATGGTTTTCCATGACTATCGTACATCTAACGGTAGAACAGAGGCTGATGCCAATGCATACGCTTTGAGACAGTTGAATAGTAAATGGAATCAGTTTGGATATGACTTCACTACCAATGGCACAGGCTTATATGACAATGTTAATATTAAAGGCAGAACCGATGGTGTCGAAAATCATGATGGCATCTATTTTAATTGGGATGATGCCTATTTCAGAACAGCAGTTTATCAGACTTATGACGTATCAGTCAGCGGTGGAACAGATAAGACTAATTACTACACATCGCTGTCATATACTAAAGATCAAGGTAGAGTTTATGTAAATGAGTTTGACCGTATTTCAGGTCGTGTCAATGTTTCTCAAAAAGTAGGTAAGGCTATAGAGTTTACAACAAATGTTGCTGTTTCAAGCACTGATAAGAGTGGTTACAACGATACCCGCAGTACCACAGGTAACTATTTCATGCAGACAAGAAACTTATTGTGGCCTGTTTACTGGCCTACCGATTACAAGACTGGTGATCCTTGGACGGCAAGATATGCCAGTTTGGCTCAGAACATGTTGTATTACAATGATTATTGGGACAACAGTTCCAAGACTTTAAAACTTTCTGTAAGCGAAACGTTGGGCATCAAATTTACCGACTGGTTGAATTTACGCTCAATCTTCTCTTATGATGATACAAGAGTCAGAGATCATGTTTACTACAGTGCAGAGCACTTCAATGGCAGTTCGGTTAACGGGTCCGTTACGGAGATGAGTACTAATGATACTAAACTTGTATCTTCTACTACTTTGAATTTCAACAAAGAATTTGGTAAGAGCAATGTCAGTGCCCTTGTCGGTTTTGAAGCAGAAAGAAACAATACTGACTTTATGCGTGCTTCAGGTGAAGATCTTCCTGTAAGTGCTCTTCAAACGGTAGCTACAGCAGGTACTCTTGATGCTAATGCTTACTATTGGGGCAACTCAATGGTTTCAATCCTTTCACGTGCAGAATACAATTACGACAATAAATATTATGCATCAGCTTCTTATCGTCGTGACGGTTCTTCCCGTTTAGGTGATACATCTCGCTGGGGTAACTTCTGGTCAGTTGCAGGTTCTTGGAGAATCAGCAACGAGGAGTTTATGAAGAGCCAGGATGTTATTAGCAACTTGCGTCTGAGAGCATCTTATGGTGTTAACGGTACTCTACCTTCAAGCAACTACGGATGGCGTTCATTGGCAGGTTACTCGTATAAATATATGGAATCTCCGGGTGGAGCGTTGATTAATGCTGCAGACTCAAATTTGTCATGGGAGACCAGTTATACCTCCAATGTGGCTTTGGAATTCGGCTTGTTTGACAACAGACTCACAGGGACTGTTGAATACTTCAATAGAGATTCTAAAGATTTGTTGCAGGACGTTCCTATTTCATATATCACAGGATTCAGTTCTACACTTCAAAACGTGGGTGAAATTAACAACCATGGTGTTGAAATTGAAATAGGTGGCGATATCATTAAGACCTCAAAATTTAGATGGAGTGCAAGTGTTAACGCTTCTTTCCTGAAATCAACAGTTACCAAGTTGTATGACGGTCAGGATATTATCTGGACTGATCCTACCGGCGGAGATGCGAGAGCTTACTATATCTACAGAGAAGGCGAATCTACTTTGGCTTTCTGGGGTAGAGAATGGGCAGGTGTTGATTCTAAAAATGGAGCCAACATTTGGTATTCAAACAATGATAATGCCGACTATACCATCGATGGACGTAATGTCGTTTATGACTTTAATGATGCTGATGAGACCATTATCGGTAATGCCAATCCTATTGCATTCGGAGGTATCAATACAGATGTTGAATGGAATGGTATCTCATTGGGATTGAACTTCAATTACAAGATTGGCGGAGACCTGATGGACGGTGCTTCACGCGACGTTGCTGATGACGGTTACTATTGGAACCGTATCAGGAGTGCATATTACTACAATAATATGTGGACTGAAACCAACACCAGCGGTACTCAGCCTAAGATTAGAGGTACAGACCTTGAAGACTCAATAGAAAGAAGCAGCCGTCACTTGTGGAATGCTTCATACTTGAGACTGAAGACTATCACTTTAGCTTACAAAATTCCTACGAATGTTGTTAAGAAAGTTGGTCTTTCAGGTGCCAGAGTATATTTCAACGGAGGTAACCTGCTTACTTTCTCCAAATATAAAATTGCTGATCCAGAGGTTAATGAATACGGTACAAGAGGTTGGGAAACACCTATTGGTAAGACTTATACCTTCGGTATTGAATTAAATTTCTAATCTATAAATGAATATTAATATGAAAAAGATAAATATCATACTTGCATTTGTTTGTATCTTGGCTTTTACATCTTGTTCTGAATTCTTGAATGTAGAGCCGAGTAACCAGGCAGATTCTTCTACCTCTATTCAGAGCGCAGCCGATGCAGAGGTTATGATCAATGGACTTATGCGCAAGTTGACAAGTTCAAGCTACTTAGGTAGAGATTTCCTCCTATACGGAGATGCCAAGGGTGGAGACCTTACTATTTTCACTGCCGGTTTCGGTGGCAATGATCTCTATTATTTCAGCCATTCGCAGACAAGTAATGCCCGTTCAGGTTTTTGGTCAGTGGGTTATAACTGCCTGCTTCAGGCAAATAACATTATTGCAAATATCAATGCTTTGAAAGCTGCCGGAACTACTGAGGATCTTGATGATTTCCTGGGACAGGCCTTGACCGTCAGAGCTATGATTCATTTTGACTTGGTTCGTCTTTACGGTAAGCCGTACAATATGGAGAAGGGAAGCTACGGTGTTCCTGTTGTCACTGCTCCTGTTGACGCGAAGGCAAGATTGCTTCGTAATACTGTTGAAGAGGTTTATACTCAAGTTGTTGCCGACCTACAGGCTGCAGCTCCGCTGCTTCCGAACGGTGTCAATGACGGCTACATTAATTACTATGCCAATCAGGCACTCCTTTCAAGAGTTTATCTTTATATGGAAAACTATTCGGGAGCACTGGCTGCTGCACAAAATGTAATTAACAGTGGTAAATATTCACTTTATACTCCTTCTAAGTGGGTTGCTTCATGGGCTTCACAGTTCGGTTCAGAGTCAATCTTCGAGCTTGGCGTGTATGTTAATGAGGCTGACCTTGGGACTTCTTCTCCAGGCTGCTATCTCAGACGTAAAGGACATGGTTCGTCAAGTATTAACGGTAACTTCATGGCCAGCCAGTATTGGTTGAAGATTATGGGTGCCAATGACGTTCGTTGGGGCGTTATGGATTGGGACCAGGCAACGGATGATGCCGGTAATTATAACCATAAGGGTGCATGCTATAAATATAGCGGAAGTATCAATTTGGCAGGTGACGGTAAAGGCAGCAGCACAGCTGTTAATATCAAAGTTATTCGCCTTTCAGAGGTTTATCTTATCGCTGCAGAGGCTGCTCTTCAGACAGGCAATAAGGCCCAGGCCGCTACTTATCTGAATGCTATCAGCCAAAGAGATCCTGACGTGGCTGCTTATACCTCAAGTACAGTTTCAGTTGACGCTATTCTTCTTGAGAGAAGAAAAGAGTTGTTCTGCGAAGGTCAGTTGTTCCACGATATGTGCCGTCTCAACAAGACGATCACATTTGACGATGACTACTTCGGCAATGGTACGACTTCTCCGTATAGAGAGCTTACTATTGACAGAACATTCTACAGATGTCGTCTTCCTATCTGTCAGGATGAGATCAATGCCAACCCTGATATTGCTGCTCAACAGAATCCGGGTTATTAGGATTTTGCAATAATAATATTAAATCAGCCGATTGAAGTAATTCAGTCGGCTTTTTTACTATATTTGCAGCAAATTATAACTTTTATGAGCATTTTTAATATTGATGATAAGATTCATTGCCTTTCCGATGTGAAACTGTTACTTGACTTTGATTGCAAGATAGTACTCGGAGAGGAATCCAAACAGAGAATAATCAAGTGTCGTGAATATCTCGACAGGAAGATGGACATACAACTCGAGCCTATTTACGGTATTACGACAGGCTTCGGTTCGCTTTGCAATGTTTCCATTGAGCCGGAAAACCTCTCTCAGCTGCAGACTAACCTGGTTATGTCTCATGCTTGCGGGGTTGGAGACGAGGTCTCGACAGAGATTGTAAAGCTTATGATAGCCTTCAAGATTAAGTCACTTGCATACGGCTATTCAGGCGTCCGTTTAGAGACGGTTCAAAGACTTGTAGATTTTTTTAATAACAGGATATATCCGGTGGTCTATTCTCAAGGTTCATTAGGGGCTTCAGGTGATTTGGCGCCGTTGGCAAATATGTCCCTTCCTCTTCTTGGGATGGGAGAAGTGAATTACCAGGGCAAGAGATATACCGGAGAAGAGATTAATGAGATGTTCGGCTGGCAGCCGCTTAAACTTGCTTCGAAAGAGGGACTTGCTCTCTTGAACGGGACTCAGTTTATGCTGGCACACAGTATTTGGTGCATTTATCACGCAAAGCGTCTTTCTGCTCTTGCCGACAAGATTGCAGCTCTTTCTCTTGATGCTTTCGACGGGCGAAAGGAGCCTTTTACTCCGGGAGTCCATGAGATTCGTCCACATTCAGGTCAGATTGCTACCGCTGAAATGATGAATATCTATTTGGAAGGAAGCCAGATAATGGAGCAGTCCAAAAAGGCGGTTCAGGACCCGTATTCTTTCAGATGTATACCTCAGGTACATGGTGCGGCCAAAGATGCTCTTTCCCATATAGAAGGGGTTTTTACGACAGAATTAAATTCTGCGACTGACAATCCGACCATTCTTCCGGATGAGGATTTGATTGTTTCGGCGGGTAATTTCCACGGGGAGCCACTGGCTATCAATTTGGACTTCCTGTCGATCGCTATGGCTGAGTTGGGAAGTATTTCCGAAAGGAGAACTTACCAGCTGATATCTGGTAAACGGGGACTTCCATCATTTCTTGTAGCTCATTCGGGCTTAAATTCGGGATTTATGATACCTCAATATGTGGCAGCTTCTATTGTGAGCCAGAATAAGCAGTTGTGTATGCCTGCTTCAGTTGATACGATTGACTCTTCGCAGGGCCAGGAAGACCATGTAAGTATGGGGGCTAATGCTGCTACCAAGTGTATGAAAGTGGTTCAGAATGTGGAAAAGGTGCTTGCGATAGAGCTTATGAATGCAGCTCAGGCGCTTGAGTTCCGCCGGCCGTTGAAGACTTCTCCGATTCTCGAGGATTTTGTTGCAGAGTACCGGGAAGTTGTGCCTTTCATTGAAGAGGATCAGGTAATGTACACACACATACAGCGTTCTGTCCTGTTTTTACACAACCAATAGGGGCATATATGTCGATTCTCATCACAAATATCAAAAAGCTGGTGCAGGTTGAAGGGCAAAATCCGCCTCTACGCCGCGGAAAGCAAATGTCAACACTAAATTGTATTGACAGTGCTTTTCTTTTGATTAAAGGGGGAATTATTACAGATTACGGGCAGATGTCCGAACTTCGGAGAGACGGTATAGCTGAGAAAGTTATTGATGCCTCGGGCAAAATGGTATTTCCTTCGTTTTGCGATTCACATACCCATTTGGTCTATGCCGGCAGTCGCGAGATGGAATTTATGGATAAGATAAGAGGTCTCTCTTATCAGGAAATAGCCCGCCGCGGCGGCGGTATTCTTAATTCTGCCAAACTGCTTCACAATACATCGGAGGATGATCTTTTTTATCAGGCGATGCGTCGTGTTGATGAGATTATCCGTTTCGGCACGGGTGCCGTGGAGATAAAAAGCGGCTACGGGCTTAATACGGAGGATGAACTGAAAATGCTGCGAGTGATAAGGCGCATCTCAAAAGAGAGTCCGCTGACGGTTAAAGCCACATTTCTGGGGGCACACGCATTTCCCGAAAGGTATAAAGATAATAAGGCCGGCTATGTGAAGGAGATAATCGAAGAGATGATTCCGCGCGTGGCTCAGGAAGGGCTGGCTGAGTACATCGATGCTTTCTGCGAAGAGGGTTTCTTCTCGGTTGAAGATACGGACAGGATACTTGAGGCCGGGGCAAAATGTGGCCTTCGCGCTACTGTTCATGCCAATCAGATGAGTGAGTCCGGCGGGGTGGAAGTGGGGGTAAAACACGATGCTGTATCCGTGGCACATTTGGAGTTTGCGACACAGAGACAGTTTAAATGTTTGGCAAACTCAAAAACTATTGCTAACTTGCTCCCTGGAGCAACATTCTTCTTGGAAATGGCTTATCCTTCGGCAAGAAGGATGATAGAATATGACATACCTGTTGCTCTTGCTACCAACTACAACCCCGGAAGTTGCCCGTGCGGTGATATGAAGTTTATCATGTCTCTTGCATGTCTGAAGATGAAAATGACTCCGGAAGAGGTATTCAACGCTGCAACAATTAATGGTGCATACGCTATGGGGTTGGGTACTACCCACGGTTCCATTACACGTGGCAAGTGTGCGAATGTATTTATTACCAAGGATATTCCTTCTTATGAATTCATCCCGTACTCTTTCTCGACACCTTTAATTGATACAGTAATTCTTAACGGAGAAATATATGAATAGTTATAAGACCCCAATGGGCGAACTGCAAATCGAAGTATTCGGGCACGCTGCAGTGTTGTTTACAATAAACGGTAAAAAGATATATCTTGATCCCTACAGTGAAGTTTGCAGCTTCGCAGGAAAAGCGCCTGCCGATTTGATTCTGATAACGCACAATCACTATGATCATTACGATCGGGAAGCCTTTTCAAAAATTGCCACAAAAAATACTCTGTTTATTGTGGGCAGTGATGTGCCGAAGGTTAATGACCATTATCAGGTACTGCATAACGAGGATGCCTGTGATTACGAGGGCATCCACATTAAAGCGATTGCAGCATACAATGTCAATAACTTGAAGCCCGATGGCGAACCTTTCCACCCGCGCGGAGTCGGTAACGGATATATTCTTTATTTAGACGGATTTACGGTATATATTGCCGGTGATACGGAGTTTATCCCTGAGATGAAAGCCATCACCTATCCCGATATAGCGTTTCTGCCTAAAAATCTGCCTTACACAATGTCTGACGAAGAGTTTATTCAGGCAGCCAATTTCATTAAGCCGAAATATCTGTATCCTTATCACTATTTTGATTTGGATGTTGCTAAGCTTAGGAAATTTCTTGATTTGGGAATTACATTAGTTGAAAAATAAATATGATACAAAGAATTATTGAATGCGTTCCTAACTTTAGTGAGGGGCGCGATATGCAAATTATCAATCAGATTACTTCAGTCATTGAAAAAGTGGATGGAGTCAAATTACTCAATGTGGATCCGGGTGCTGCGACCAATCGTACGGTTGTCACCTTTGTGGGTGCACCGGAAAGTGTAGTTGAGGCAGCTTTTCAGGCGATAAAGAAGGCTTCAGAACTGATTGATATGCGTCAACATCATGGTGAACATCCTCGTATGGGAGCCACAGATGTCTGTCCTGTTATTCCCATTGCCAATATGACTATGGAGGAGTGTGCTCAACTGGCCCGTAACCTGGCTGAGCGAGTAGGAGATGAGTTGGGAATTCCTGTTTACTGCTACGAAAGTGCGGCTTTTCGTCCAGAACGTCAAAACTTGGCATCCTGCAGAGCGGGAGAGTATGAGGGCCTTGCAAAGAAATTTGCCGATCCGGAATGGAAGCCTGACTTCGGTCCTGCCGAATTTAATGAAAGGGTGGCTTTGAGCGGCTGCAGTGCAATCGGAGCGCGCGACTTCTTAGTTGCAATCAATTATAATCTGAATACTACTTCTACCCGCAGGGCAAATGCGATTGCTTATGATGTCAGAGAGAAGGGACGTAAAAAGAGAGAAGGCAATCCTGTTACAGGCAAGGCGGTTAAGGATGCGAACGGCAATGATGTATGGATTCCGGGGACACTCAAGGGGTGCAAGGCTATAGGCTGGTATATAGAAGAATATGGAATAGCACAAGTCTCAATGAATGTGACGAATATCACAACTACTCCCGTTCATGTCGCGTTTGATGAGGTATGTCGTGCAGCACAATGCAGAGGTATTCGTGTGACGGGAGCAGAGATTGTCGGATTGATTCCTAAAAAAGTGTTGATTCAGGCAGGTAAATATTATTTGGCAAAGCAGCAGCGAAGCCTTGGAATTTCCGAAGAGGAGATTATTAAGATCGCCGTCAAATCTATGGGACTCGATGACTTGCGACCTTTCAACCCGCACGAGAAGGTGATTGAGTACCTTATGGAAGACAATTCAGCCAAAAAGTTGATAGATATGACTTGCAAAGGGTTTGCTGACGAGACGGCAAGTGAATCTCCTGCCCCTGGCGGAGGCTCTATTTCAGCATATATGGGTGCTTTGGGCGCTGCTCTCGGTACAATGGTGGCCAACCTCTCTTCTCACAAGCCTGGTTGGGATGCCGATTGGGAGAAGTTTTCAGCCTGGGCTGAAAAAGGTCAGAAGATTATGTCTGAAATGTTGCATTTGGTAGATGAAGATACTAATGCTTTCAATAAGATAATGGATGCTTTCGGCATGCCTAAAGGATCTGATACGGAAAAGACGTTGCGTTCTGCCGCTATTCAGGCAGCGACTTTGTATGCCACCCAAGTTCCGCTTAGTACAATGAAGTGTGCTTTTGGGGCCTTTGATCTGGTAGAGGCTATGGCTCGTGAAGGTAATCCAAATTCAGTATCCGATGCAGGTGTAGGGGCATTGGCTTTGTGGTCTGCTGTCCAGGGAGCATGGCTAAATGTTAAGATTAATGCCGCAGGGCTGAAAGATAGGGCTGTCGCCGACCAATTGCTTGAAGAGGCTGCCCAGATTGCCATTAATGCGGATTGTCGTCGTGGCACGGTTATCGCTGTTTGTAACGAAAAAATCTAATAATTATGACAAATATGAAAAAATGTTTACTACTCGCCTGTGCGATATTGGCAGTATCTGCCTGTGCCCCCAAGTCTACGGAATTGAAAATT